>Ga0185299_10000083_pt1 | contig 293027 bp, 260 predicted proteins | sample PaiPotPPA55metaG_FD_128002 | JGI IMG/M metagenome (GOLD analysis project Ga0185299, IMG submission 128002) | Iron sulfur acid spring bacterial and archeal communities from Banff, Canada, to study Microbial Dark Matter (Phase II) - Paint Pots PPA... ...
ACGTTAGCGCGCTGGAGATCCTAACGGCGACGGACCAGGCGGCATTTTCATGCTCGATTGCGAGACGTTCGAAGTGCTCGGCCAGTGGGAAGTCGACCGCGGCGCGCAGTTTTTGCATTACGATTTTTGGTGGCACCTGGGGTTCGACACGCTGCTCAGCAGCGAATGGGGCACTCCAAACATGATCGAGAACGGAGTTCAACCTGATCTCTTGTTAGGCGGTAAATACGGGCATCAAATGCATGTCTGGGATCTGCGCCGGCGACGACACCTTCAGACGCTCGATTTAGGCAACGAACAGCAAATGGTTCTTGAGATGCGGCCTGCGCATGACCCGAGGAAAGGTTACGGGTTCGTCGGAGTGGTCGTTTCGATAAAGGATTTGTCCGCATCAGTTTGGCTGTGGCATCAGGACAATGGGACATGGGACGTCAAAAAGGTGATCGAGATTCCGGCGGAACCTACTGATCCCGAAAAGCTGCCGGCGCTTCTCAAAGATTTTAAAGCGGTGCCGCCGCTCGTGACGGACATCAATTTATCCTTGGACGACAAATTTCTTTATGTCTCGTGCTTTGGAACGGGCGAGTTTTTGCAATACGATGTTTCGGATCCATTCAAGCCCAAGAAGACCGGCTCGGTGCGCATCGGCGGCATCGCCAATCGCACGGCGCATCCGAAGAAACCGGATCAGCCGCTCGCGGGCGGTCCGCAAATGGTGGAAGTGAGCCGCGACGGGAAGCGGATCTATTTTACCAACTCGCTTTATGCAGCGTGGGACGAACAATTTTATCCCGACGGCGTCGGCAGTTGGATGGTGAAGCTGGATGCCAGTCCCAATGGGGGCATTGCGTTTGACGAAAACTTTTTTCTAGAAAGCAACGATTACCGGGTTCACCAAGTTCGCCTCGAAGGAGGCGATTCCTCGAGCGATTCCTTCTGCTTTCCGTGAGCGAGCTCTGGCCGTGGCTCGCGGTCTTTGGGCTCGGCGTGTTTCACGGCATCAATCCTGCCATGGGATGGCTGTTTGCCGTTGCGCTCGGGTTGCAGGAGCAGAGGCGTGCGGCGGTGTTCCGGGCACTGCCTCCAATGGTGCTGGGCCATGCACTTTCCATAGGGATTATCATAGCCGTGGTTCTCCTAGCCCGGGTTGGCCTGCCGCATCGTACTCTGAAAATTGCCGCGGCCGCGATCCTCTTTGCCTTCGGTTTATATCGTCTACTGCGTTCGCGTCATCCGAACTGGGTCGGCATGCGAGTCGGCTTCGGCGATTTGACGCTTTGGTCTTTCGTAATGGCGTCAGCCCACGGCGCGGGATTGATGCTCGTCCCATTTTTTCTGCAATCGCCGGCTGCGGAAGAGACGCATCACCACGACGCTCATCAAATGCACGCGTGGGCATTCGCAAACTTTAGCGCGCCTTCCCTGCTCATCACGGCGGTCGTAGTCCATACCCTGGGGTATCTTCTAACCACCGCGCTGGTCGCGATTGTGGTTTACGAAAAACTTGGGGTCGCCATACTGCGTCGCGCGTGGTTCAACATCGATTTCGTCTGGATGCTCGCGCTGATGATCACCGGTGTTTTTATCCTGTTTTTTTGATTTGCGGTCGCTGAACCTTACTATTTCGTGATTCGCACACTAAGCCGTCCGATAATGTCATTCTGAGCGAAGCGAAGAATCTCGGATTAGTTTTGGACTGATTCGCCCGACGGAAATAGATCAGAGATGTTTCGCTCCGCTCAACATGACAGAGCCATTCATTGAGATGAGTTCCCGAGGCTTTTAGATAAAGCTGCGCGTGTGAAGATTCTGACCACAATCGCGGAGCTGCGCGCGGAGCCGCAGCGCAAGCCGCGCGTGCTCGTCCCGACGATGGGCGCGCTGCACAAGGCGCACGGCGAGTTGATTCGGGTGGCGCGTGAGGCGGCCGGCAAACATGGCGAGATCGCCGTCAGCATTTTCGTCAATCCGCTCCAGTTCGAGCCGGGCAGCGATTACAAGCGATATCCCCGACCGGAAAAAGCAGACGAAGAATTTTGCCGGAACGCTGGCGTCGATCTTTTGTTTCGTCCGTCAGCCGACGAGGTTTATGCAACCGACCGCTCGACATTCGTGGAAGAGACTTCGTTATCGAGCATGCTGGAAGGCAAGTCGCGTCCCGGACACTTCCGCGGGGTTTGCACGGTCGTCGCGAAGTTGTTCAACATTCTCGCGCCTGATGCGGCCGTGTTCGGCGAGAAAGATTTTCAACAACTGGCGGTTGTTCGACGAATGGTGCGCGATCTCAATTTCAGGATCGACATCATCGCCGTACCTACAGTGCGTGACGAAGACGGGCTGGCATGCAGCTCGCGCAATCAGTATTTGAATTCCAACGAACGGAAGCAGGCATCCGTGCTCCACAAAGCATTGCAAGCTGCGGCAAATTCCGGCGAGAAATCCGCCAACAAGATCGTCGCCGTTGCGCGAGAGGTGATCAATCAAGCTCCGCTGGCGCGAATCGATTACCTTGAGCTTGTTGATGCGGCAACGTTGCAGCCGGTTCAATCGGCTGGACCGAACACTGTTCTCCTAGTGGCTGTGTTGTTTGGCAAGACACGCTTGATCGACAACATTCGGCTGCCGTGACGTGACGCGGCTTTGTAGGGCGTCGGTGACAGACGCCAGCGTCGTAAATCTTGGTTGAAAACCGGTAAACCCGCTTTCATCTGAATCCGGAAATCCTGATTCTGAGGCCTGGTCTGGATCCATTTCACCGGAAGATTCACCTTGCCTAAAAGGGGGGAATCGGATAGAAGATGGAGCGTTTGTGATGAGGGGACTTCTTGCGGCTTGTCTCAGTCTGGCGATTGCTGGCGCCCCGAAAGTCTTCGGGGACGAGCAATCTACTTCCCCCTATGCGACGGCGGCGGATTTTGCCAGATACGCGATGAAGCTGCGGGAGCAGGCGATGATCAAGGTGGAGCCGCAGGTTCTTATCCCGACCAGCTCCCGCCCGGCAGTCCAGCGTTACCCGTGGAAAATGAGCATCGTAACGACGGTTTTCTGGGTGGGCGAGGAAGCGGGCGGAAATAATCCAGTGCCGAACTACAAGAGTTCATGGGATCTTAATTGGACAGCGAATTACGGCGGTACGGACAGCCCGGACTCGAGCGCACGCCGCAATTACATTCCCATAGCTTTCGTTCCGAAGCAGAATCCTTTCTACGTCGCGCTGCCATATAACGACGTCACTCATGGCCAATTCAAGCCGGAAGCGCCGCTCGTAATCCCGTGGTTTAAGCAATCCTACACCGGGCCGGGGCAGTCGGTCTGCCGCAATCGTTGGCTTGCCATTCGCAAAGGGAATCGCCTCTGCTACGCGCAATGGGAGGATTGCGGCCCGTTTCGCACCGACCATTTCCAGTATGTTTTCGGCAATGAACGCCCGAAGCCGAATCTCAACCAGGGCGCGGGATTGGATGTTTCCCCTGCGGTGCGTGATTATCTGGGCCTAGCGCCGACAGATGTGACCGACTGGCAATTTGTCGAAGTCCGCGATGTGCCTCCGGGCCCGTGGCGAAGCTACGGCGATAATAATCACTTCGTTATAGCGCGTCGCCAAAGCGAGCAGCGTGTGGCCGCGGGCGGGAGCGGTGCGGCGAAGAAGTAGCGCAGTTCAGCGCGGCCGTCTTTCAACGAGAGACGGCTTGCCCTCTATTCAGAGATGACGACTGGGAGGCCGTCACTCCTTGTTAGCCGCCTGGAGAAGATGTTGGAACAGCAGATGGAGCGGCTTTCGCGGCGGCCTTCTCAGCGGGCTCTGTCTTCGGATGGGGAGTCACCGGTGTCGCCATATCAATCAACTCTGAGACGGTGACAAATTTGAAACCCTTGGCCTCCAGCTGATCGAAAGTGGAAGGCATCGCCTCGATTGTTCCCGGGTGAATGTCGTGGGAAAGCACGATCGAACCGGGTCGCGTCTCTTTGAGAATACGATTGCGAACTACCGCCGGGCCGGGTCGTTTCCAGTCGAGCGGATCAACGTCCCAAAGAATGATGTCGTATCCGAATTCATCGTGGATCCATCGTTTTTCGCGTTCGGTGATCGATCCATACGGCGGCCGAAATAAAGTGGGACGTTTCCCAGTGACGCTTTTAATTTCATCGTCGGTCCGCTGTAACTGGCTGCGAACACCTTCCTGCGACATCTTCGCGAGATTTGGGTGCGACCAACTGTGATTCGCGATTTCGTGGCCTTCCCGGGCAGCCCGCGCCAGAATCTCAGGATGCTCGGCTACCATTTCGCCGAGCACAAAGAATGTGACCTTCATATGATGCGCAGCGAGTATATCGAGCAATTTCGGCGTAAGCGTCGCGCTCGGCCCATCATCAAAGGTCATGGCGATATAGGGGCCGTCGACGTGCACCGAATTAAATGTGATAGGCGGTTCCTTGGGAGGGGCTGGAGTTTTTGACGCAGCTTCCTTTTCTACGCTTGGAGATGCGGTTGGCTTAGGTGCCGCTTCGATCGAGTGGACAGGTTTAGCGCGCCTAGGTGCCGGCGTAGATTGGGCTGCGAGCGCAACAGTGAAACTTAGCGTGGCTGCACAACACAACAGCAAGCGGTAATCAGGCATGGGCGTGAGATAAGAAACCAAGCTCGTGTATCTAGCAGAGGCGCACAGTTTCGCAACCCGGCGGAATGTCTAGCAGTTCGCGGCGATCGCTTGCCGGAAAAACTGACGATCGCGTTACTTTTGCGCTACGGTTGTGCTGCCGTAAATCCTTGACAACCAGTGAGCGCGTTGTTGTAGAAGGAGGGCGGGAGGGCAGCTTCGAGGGCGTATGACACGTTTAATTTTCATTGTCGCAATTCTTGTTTTCGCGCTGGGCACTCTCGTTCCGCCAGCGAGCGCGCAGGTTAACGTTACGCAGGAGCACAACAATCCTTCGCGCGACGGCGTTTACATCGATTCGGCATTTACGCCTGCAGCTGCCGCCAACCTAACACGCGATCTTGGCTTCAACGGCACGATCTCCGGCAACGTTTACGCCCAACCGCTTTACATCGAGGGCGGCCCGAATGGGCCGATGATCGTTGCGGTCTCTGAATCGAACAATGTCTATGCGCTCAACGCCACGACCGGCCTCCCGATCTGGTCGCGCACAGATATTGGTCCTCCCGTCCCAACCACTCCGTGCGATGGTTTTAGTCCCACTGGCATTACTGGCACGCCGGTTGTCGATCTAAGTTCCAGGCGACTTTTCTTCGACGCATTGATCAACGGCAACCCCACCAAGCATTTCATTTATTCACTGGACGTGGACACCGGCGTTACAACCCCGGGTTGGCCGGTGGACGTGAATGCTACCGCAAGTTACAATGGCATCAACTTTGTTTCATTCGCACAGGAAGAACGGGGTGGACTGGCTTTGGTAAACGGGATCGTGTACGTGGCTTACTCTGGATACGACGGCGACTGTAACACTTACCATGGCTGGGTGGTTGGTGTTGACATTAATAATCCTTTGGATGTTGGTGGGTGGGCTACCACGGCGACCGGCGGTGGGATTTGGGGACATGGCGGCGTTGCAAGCGATGGCACTAACATGTTCGTAGTTACCGGCAACACCATGAACACCGGCGGGAATTGGATGGGCGGCGAAGCTATAATCCGGTTGCAAGCCGGGCCAGTCTGGACCGGAATGCCCACCGACTATTGGGCGCCTAATAATTGGTTTTCGCTCGACAATTCAGACACCGATCTGGGCGGTGTAAGCGCCACGGTGGTCGATGTACCCGGAGCTACGCCTTCCCAGCTCGTGCTTGCCTTAGGCAAAGATGGCAACGCCTATCTGGTCAATCGTAACAATCTCGGCGGGATCAACGGGACGGTGTACCAAGCGAACGTCGGGGGGATTAACAGAGGAACGTCGGCTGTCACTTACCATACCAGCCAGGGGACGTATATTGCTTTTCATAACGACGCCGGCTCGATCGCCGCGCGCAAAGTTACCGCCACAAATCCGCCGACGATTGTCAACGGTTGGACCGTGAGTCAGAACGGCCGCGGTTCGCCCTGGGTCACGACGACTGATGGAACGAACAACTTCATCGTCTGGGTGGCAGGTGTTTCAGGCGACCAGCGCATCCATGGTTACGATGGCGACACAGGCGCAATCATCTATGCAGGTGGCGGCACAAACGAGCAGATGACGGGCACCCGCCAATGGAACACCGGAATTGCCGCTCGTGGCCGCATTTACTTCGGTGCGAACAACAAGATCTATGCGTTCAGACTGCCAACGGGGACTCCTACGCCGACACCTACTGCTAGCCCAACTCCCACGGCAACATCTACAGCGACCGCGACAGCTACTGCTACTGCCACCCCCACGGCTACTGCAACGGTGACACCCACGGCGACCGCGACTGCCACTCCAACATCGACCCCCACTGCAACGGCAACAGCTTCAGGCAGTGCGACGCCTACGCCCAGACCGACGCCTACTGCCAGGCCGCAGCTGACGCCGAGGCCGCGGCCGACTCCACCGCCAAGGCCCACGTTGTAACAAGCTTGGTCAGGGCCACGACCACCAGGGGGCGCCGAACCTCGGCTGCGCGGTTCCGTTCCCGATCTTGCCGTGGACAACGCCTGCGGCTACAGCGATGCGCTTATGCTGACGTAAGTTCTGGCTTTGGGTTTTGGCGGTACGTCCAATCGCCGGCATTGTCTTTCGACGAATTCGTGTTGCGCAGCACAGCGTCCACAATTGCGCGATTCGGCGAGAATTCGCAGATCGGATCAGTGTTCGCGGCGTTTCCGGTCAGCAACGCGGCCTGACAGCGGCAACCGCCGAAATCGATTTCTCGCTGGGGACAACCCCGGCACGGCTCAGGCATCCACTCCGTTCCGCGGAATCGGTTGAAGCTTTCTGATTCCTGCCAAATCCAATCGAGATCGCGTGTTCGGGCATTTTCGAAATGCAAATCGGGAATTGCCGATGACGCAGTCGGGCAGGGGAGCACGTTGCCGGTTGGATTTACAGTTAAATAACGTTGTCCCCATCCACTGAGACACGGTTTGGGGCGAGCTTCGTAGTAATCCGGCAGGACATAAAAGATGTCGATCTTGCCAGCGAGGCGCGCCTTGGCTGCGATCGCAATTTCGCGTGCGCGATTCACCTGTTCGCGCGTGGGCAGCAATGCTGCACGATTGCGAAACGCCCAACCGTAGAACTGCACGTTCGCCAATTCGACTCTCTCGGCGCCAAGCGCTTCCGTCAGTTCAATCATTTGCGGCAGTCGATCGATGTTCCGCCTGTGAATCACGAAATTGAGACTTAGCGGAATTCCGGCTGCGCGTATTTTCACAGCGACGTCGAGCTTACGCTCATGTGCACGCGCGCCGGCGATTTCGTCGGCCAGGCTTGATTCATCCGACTGAAAACTTAGCTGGATCGAATCTAATCCAACATCGCGCAACGCACGCACGCGATCGTCATCTAAGCCGATGCCGCTGGTGATGAGGTTGGTGTAAAGCTTTGCCTCGCGTGCGGCGCGAATCAGTTCGACGAGATCGCGCCGGGCAAGTGGTTCGCCTCCCGAAAAACCGATTTGCAGAACACCAAGCGCGGCGGCTTCGCGAATGACCCGTTTCCATTCTTCCGTCGTGAGCTCACGATTGTTTGTTGTAGTGTGCGCTGTCCTCAGCGCAGCGGGCCCGGCTTGTTCTCCGCTGGGGACAGCGGACTCTACAGCTACGGGGTTTGAGCAATAGGGGCAATGCAGTGGACAACGATACGTGATCTCTGCGAGCAGCGCGTATGGACGCGGCACTGTCATTTGAATTCGATTAGCTTGCGTTGCTGCAAATCCGAGAGCGTATCGCGTACATCCGCGGCGAGCGCGTTAGAGTCCGCCTCGTATTCTTCGGCTAATTGGCAAACGATCTCGCCCAGTGTTCGTCCGTCGCAGCTGGACAGAATTTCGTGCGCGGTTTCGTTTAGTTCGACAATGCCTTCGGGGTAAAGCAGCACGCTTTTACCCGTGGTTGAATCGATTTGTAACCGAACGCCTTTCGCCAGGCGTGGCCGAGCCAAATCGGAAATTGTCGCGGCACACATTCAAGCAGGAGCGGCGATCTCCAAGCGGCCGTAGCCGTGATAAATTGCGTCGAGCATGGACCAGAGCACATCGCATTTGAACTCGAGAGCGCGCACGGCTTCACGCTGAAGCTCGGGCGTGTTGCAATATTCCAAGGTAATCGCGAGGGCCTCGTCAGAATCGCGCCGCGCCTGCGTAACCCGGCGACGAAAATAATCAAGGCCGCTCGGATCAATCCACCGATAGAATTTCTCGAAGGCGTCAAGTCGCGTAATCATCAGATCGGGCGCAAAAAGCTCAGTCAGTGATGACGCGATGGCGATCGGCCACGGCTGACTGCGCGCGAAATTCACGTATCCATCCACAGCGAATCGCACTCCGGGCAACAGATGGCGATTTTCCAGTAGCTCGTCACGCGATAGCCCGCATGCTTCACCAAGTCGCAGCCACGCTTCAATGCCGCCTTCGTTTGCTGCAGCGTGCGCTGTCCCCAGCGCATGGGGCGCCGCGGGTTCTCCGCTGGGGGCAGCGGACTCTACAGCGCCGGACGAAACTCCATCGTGATCGAGAATGCGATGAATCCACGCTCTGCGCACCTCGCGCACTGGACAGTTGGCGAGAATCGCGGCGTCTTTAATCGGAATGTTTCGCTGATAATAGAAACGATTCGCCACCCAACCGCGCAACGCTTCGAGCGAAAGCCGACCTTCGTTCATCGCGACATGGAACGGATGTTTATCGTGATAACCGCGCACGCCGATCGCGCGCAATTTTTCGACAAACGTTTCGCGGTCCCAAAACTCAGTGATCATAAGACGATCTCTAATCCATCGCGCGCGACCTCGATGCCAGCACGCTCGAGCTCTTCGCGTTCCGGAGAGCCAGGCATCAGGATCGGGTTTGTGTTGTTAATATGCGTGTAAATCTTCCTGCGGGCGGGCGATTGGCGCAAGAAATCAAGACTGCCGCCGCAGACCGGCAGGTGATTCATCTCGCGAGCACTGCGGGCTCTCGGCCGCACGGCAGCAAGTTCATCGTCACTCCAGAACGTGCCATCGAACAAAATCACCTCCGAGTCGGCAGACGCTTCGGACAATTCACGGGTAAGCTCACAAACCGCTGGCGCGACCAACGCCAACCGGCCCGACGGTTCATCCAAAAACTGAAACGCGACGCTGTGCGGCAATTCGATCGCGCGAAAAGCGATAGTGCCGTTCAAACGTTGAAAGTCCGAACTGACCTTCCGCCATTCGATTCCGCAGAACCGCGCGAGAACCTGGTCAAGCCATGCGAGCGCAGATCGGGTCTCGTCCGCAGCGTAAACCACGAGCGGCTTCTCCTGTTGGCGTAGGAGCAACAAGCCCAGCGCATGATCGATATCTGCATTGGTCAAAAGAACACCTGCGATCGGAGTGTTGCGCGATGCATTGGCGCGCGGCTGTAATCGCACCATGCTTTCGACTTGCCGGGGCAAATCAGGCGAGGCGTTTATTAACCACCAGTTCTGAAATTCCTCCGAGTCGACGCTGATCGCTATGCTTGATTGCGTCTGCGGGTCAATTTTTCCCGCGCGCGCTGCGACGCAGTTTGCGCAGGCGCAGTTCCATTGCGGCAGGCCGCCGCCGGCTGCGCTGCCGAGGATATGGATCCGAATCAACCCGAACTTATCGCTGTAATTTCCCGTTCGATCAGACCGCGCCGGCGTAACAGGTGCATTCAAAAAAGATCGGCACTGTTTTGAGCGTCGGTTTGATCCACCTTTTTTTCGTTCTCATGAGTCCCTCGAATTTCATTAGATCATATGCCATGTGGGTCAACTCATTTTTTCATGAAGCTAATGTCGCCGCTGCGTTCCACGCGCGCGATTCGAATCCTGGAAAGGTCGTCGATGTGTACGCTAAGACACATGTCTTCGTCCAGATCATGACAGGAAAAACGATGATCCCAGGCAGCGAAATTTGAACGAAGGTCAAATTTCTCGGTTCCACACCGAGGCCGAGTAAGTTTCAAAAGAATTCCAAAATACGTTCATAGGTAAGATTTTATCGCCCGACAAGGCCCCGTCGCGCGGGTATGCCGACTCAGCGCGGCTTGCGCGAGAAACCTTCGCGTGGCATAAGACGACGCTTACCCGGTTTTTAAACTGATCCACCACACGACGTTTATGCCAACAGCGCCACCTCCATCTCGCGATGTCGCACTGGAAACGCGTTTTGTTTGGGAACGTTTCAAAAAGCCAATTATCGCGACTGCGATCGTTGTCCTGCTTGCAGCTAGTGCGTTCACCGGTTATCGGTTTTATTCCGATCGCCGCGCGGCCGCTGCATCAGCCGCGTTGGCGAGCGCAAACACCGCGCAAGAGTACGAACAGGTAATTGCTAGTTACCCCAATACGCCTGCCGGCGCCGATGCGTACATTTTGCTCGCTGAAGCGCAGCGGAAGGAAAGGAAATTCGTTGAGGCAAACAAAACGCTCGAAACTTTCATAGCAAAGTACCCCAAGCATGGGCTTGAGAGCACGGCGAAGATGGCGATGGCGGGTAATCTGGACTCGATGGGCAAAACGGATGAAGCCCTGGCGATGTATCAACAGATCGCGTCGGCTTATCCCAACGGTTACGCTGCGCCGCTCGCAATGCTTTCGCAGGTATACATTCTAAAGGCGAAAAATCGCAACGACGACGCGCGGCGCATCTGCGAGACCATCCTCACCCAATACCGAACGAGTTTTTGGGCAGGCGAGGCGATGCAACAACTGCGCTTGCTGAAGCCGATTACCACATCGACGCCGCCACCCATAGCAGTGCCAACGGCCCCGCCGATGTTGGCGGTTCCTGCCGCGCCGGCTCCGCAAGCTCCGCCCGCGCCGAACCAGTCGCAGGGCGTGCCACCGCCAAAGAAACCGTAGACGAGGGATGTGTGCTGTAGCCACCGGCCTGTGGCCGGTCTTTGGCTACGCTGCTGTTTACGCCAGGCGAGATGGCTACACGCGCTTACGCCACCGATTCGCTTAACGTTTGGAGAACTGAAAACGTTTCCGCGCACCGGGTTGCCCGGATTTTTTCCGCTCTTTCATACGCGGATCGCGACGCAGCAAGCCTTCGGATTTGAGTGGGCCTCGCAAATTTGCGTCGACTTGAAGAAGCGCTCGGGCGATCGCGAGCTGTGCCGCGCCGGCCTGACCCATAATGCCGCCGCCGGTGGCGCGAATAAATAAGTCGTAAGTGTTAACCGCCTTCGCATTCTGCAGAGGTTGCAACACCACATTCTGCAACGGCACGGTCGGAAAATAATCTTCGAAGGTCCGGCCGTTGATATCAATTTTTCCGCTGCCCGGCATCATGCGAACGCGTGCGACTGACGTTTTGCGGCGACCTGTGGCAATGAATTCCTCAGCTTGTGGCATAGATCGGGACCTCTAAAGTTTGACAGCCTCGGGCTGTTGCGCGGTGTGCGGATGCGATTCGCCACGATACACTTTCAGCTTCCGATAAGCATTCCGACCGAGCCGATTGTGTGGAATCATTCCGCGGACGGCGCGTTCGACTAGCAATTCGGGATGGCGAGCGCGGCGCGCGCGGGCACTCTCAGATTTGTGTCCGCCGACGTAACCGGAAAAGCTCATATAACTTTTCTGTTCTTCTTTCTTGCCTGTGAGCCGGACTTTTTCCGCGTTGATGACAATGACAAAATCTCCGGTATCGACATGCGGGGTGAAAATCGTTTTTCCTTTCCCGCGCAGCAGATTGGCTGCCTCCACCGCGACGCGGCCGAGCACCTGGTCCTCGGCGTCAATGACCCACCACTTGCGCGGCACTTCGGTGGCTTTGGCAGAAAACGTTTTCATCTCAGAAAAAGGGCATGAAAAGTATGGGTGGGACCAGGGGATGTCAACCCAAGTGACGAACTGTTTAAGTAGACAGTTCCTTGTCCGACTTAGTAGGGTGGCAAAACAGCGCTTGGCGGCTGACACGGCGGCCCTACAATTGTGAGGCGTTTCTGTGAAACGCCGATCTTACAATGGCAACTTCACAAAATCCAAAGACTGCGATCTCGCCCCGGCGGGACGAAGATTTTCCGGAATGGTATCAACAGGCGGTTCGCGCCGCTGAATTGGCCGAGCCTTCAGACGTGCGCGGTTGCATGGTCATTCGTCCGTGGGGCTACGGGATCTGGGAAAACATGCAACGTCAGCTCGACGCGCTGATTCGCGCCACCGGTCATCGCAACGCCTATTTTCCCTTATTCATTCCGTTGAGTTATTTCGCCAGGGAAGCTGAGCACGTCGAAGGCTTCGCCAAAGAATGTGCCGTGGTCACTCATTACAGGCTCAAGATGGATGAGGAAGCAGGGTTGGTGCCCGATCCCGAATCGAAATTGACCGAACCGCTTGTCGTTCGGCCGACCAGCGAGACGATTATCGGCGCGAGCTACGCGAAATGGGTGCAATCGTATCGTGATTTGCCGATCCTGATCAACCAGTGGTGCAATATCGTGCGTTGGGAAATGCGGACGCGATTGTTCCTGCGCACAACAGAATTTCTGTGGCAGGAAGGCCACACCGTCCACGAAACGGAAGCAGAAGCGCGAGAAGAAACCAAGCGGATGCTCAGCGTGTACGAAACCTTTGTGCGCGAACGTTGCGCGATTCCCGTATTCGCGGGGCTGAAATCGGACAGCGAAAAGTTCCCTGGCGCGGTGGAAACTATGGCCCTCGAAGCGATGGTGCAGGACCGCAAGGCAATCCAGGCCGGCACCTCGCATTTTCTCGGGCAGAATTTTGCTCGTGCAAGCGGAATTCAGTTCCAAACGCGTGAGGGCAAACAGGAATTTGGCTGGACCACGAGCTGGGGGATGACGACGCGGATGGTGGGCACAGTCGTCATGGCGCACGGGGACGACGACGGCGTTGTTTTGCCGCCGCGCATCGCGCCGACGCATATCGTTATTCTGCCGATCACAAGCAAGGAAGAGACGCGTGCAAAAGTTTTGGAAACCTGTGACAGGCTCGCCGCGGAGTTACGTGCGAAAACATATGTCGACGATGTTGCGATTGAAGCGGAAGTCGATCGGCGCGATCTCGGCGGCGGAGTTAAGAATTGGGAATGGATCAAGAAAGGTGTCCCGTTGCGAGTTGAGATCGGGCCGCGGGATCTCGAACAAAATTCGGTCACAGTGAGCCGGCGAGATCAACCGGGGAAGAATAAGGAGTCGATGCGGATGGACGAATTCGTTGCGCGCGCTCCGAAAATTCTCGTCTCGATTCAGGATTCGCTCTATGCGCGTGCAAAAGAGTTTCAGGACGCGAACACACACGTGATAAACTCGAAGAAAGATTTCTACGATTTCTTCACCGCGAAAAATCCTTCGAAACCCGAAATCCACGGCGGTTTTGCGCTCGCGCACTGGAACGGGTCGCGCGAAATCGAGGAACAGATTAAGAACGATCTGAAAGTCACGATCCGCGTTATTCCGCTCGATGATTCGTCCGAGCCGGGCCAATGCATCTTTACCGGCGAACCGAGCGCGCGCCGCGTCGTTTGGGCTAAATCATACTAGCGGCAAGCTTGGGACGGACGTGCGTGACGTATCAGTTGACGGCGAGGCGGTGACTGGTTTATTTCCGCCCGCCGATGCAGTTAAAGCTCTACAGCCGCGAGTGGTGTTCCTGGTGTATTGATGCGAAGGATTATCTCAGCGAGAAAGGTTATTGCTTCCAGGAGATCGATGTTGGCAAAGACCGCGCGGCCTACGAGGAGATGAAGCAGCTTTCTGCTCAAACCTACGTGCCCACGTTTGTAGCGGGCGATAAAGTTTTGGCAAATTTTGACACGAATCAGCTTCAAAGATTTCTGAACGAATACCAGATCAATCCGTAGGCAGGCTGTATCGTGATGCTTTTCGGTCTCCTTCTTACGCTCGGCGTGGCCGTGCTCAGCGTCGGTCTCCGTACGTTTCACAATTCGTATGCGCAAAAGGCGGGGGCGCTGGGGATTCTCGCGGCCACTTTTCTTGGATTTTATTTTGCTACCAACAATTGGCTGTGGGGTTTGATCGCAGCACTAGGCTGGCTGTTTCTGCCTTGGTTGGAAATTCTCACCCGGATTCGCGCGCTGCGACTTCCAAGAGAAAAACAGCTTCGACCGAAAAGTCCGCCATCGTCAGACACGTTCCCGGCGCTTAGCGAAATCACGCGCGAGATCGAAGAAGAAGGGTTCGTTTACGTGAGCGATGCGGGGTGGGATTGGGAAGATTACCGACAGTTTTTCCGATTGTTCTACAGAGAGGAAGATCGTGCCCAGGCCGCTATCTGCCTGAATGAGCAGCGAGATTTCTCCTTTTATTACCTGCGTATTTCGTCGCGCACGAAGGACGGCGCGGTTTGGACGACGTGGAATTATCCGTTGTCCTACGGCTTGAAACTCTCTCCCGCGTTCCGGATCAATCGCCAGCGGCCGGATCGATCGTTCTGGCAGCTTGATCAAAGTCATCGCGAATTTTTGCGGCGAAACAAAGTTGATCCTGCGGAGATCGAACCGCTCGATGAAGAGCAGATTCAGGCTGATATCGAGAAAGATCTGCGCGACCAAATCGCGCACAACATTCACAAAGGCGTTCTCAAGCAAACCGCTACCGGCGACGTGAAATACTCCTGGCGCGGGATGATTTACCTTTGGTGCCAGTTCCTGGTCGATCTGGTGCGCTTGTAGTTCTGTCTCAGCCTCGATTTTGCTCGGAATAACGAAGCGGAATGTTCATTTGAACTTGCGTGATCCTGCGCTTTGAAGGAGGGTGCCTGAATGCTCACCGAGAGGCAAAGGAGCGTGCTTGATTTTATTCAGCGCGAGCAACGGGAAAAAGGCATTACACCGAGCACGCGCGAAATCCAAAATCATTTCAGGTTCGCCAGCCAGACATCGGTGATGCAATACATCGTGGCACTGGAGCGAAAAGGTTTTCTCAACCGGCACGCGCGCAAGGCTCGAGCGTTGATTACGCCAGCCATGAAGGTTCGGATCACCGACATTCCGATTTACGGTCAGATTCCGGCTGGAATGTCGGCGTTGACTGAGCAGAGCATCGAAGGGCACGTGTCGCTGGACATGCGCTCGGCAAATGTGTTGAAGAATCGAGGCACATTCGCGCTACGAGTGCGGGGCGACTCAATGATCGGGGCGCACATTGTCGATGGCGATATTGTGATTTTGGAAGACACGAAAGAAGTGCATGACGGCGATATCGTTGCGGCGTTGATCGACGGCGAAACGTCGTTGAAGCGTTATGTGGTGGAGCGCGGCCGGCCATATCTGAAGGCGGAAAACCCGCGTTATCCCGATCTGGTGCCGGCTCGCGAGCTTAAAATCCAAGGCGTGATGGTGTCACTGATCCGCAAGCAAGAGCGACGGAAAAGACATTGAGGCAAGGGCAGGAGGCCAGATATAAATGTTCACTTGAACATATTCTCTAGACGCGCCATGTTTGTCTCCCATGGCTGCGGGCGCCATTATCGATCTACGCAACCTCCTGGCGGAGCGTTTTCCTCATCCTTCGTGCACGACAGGGAGGCGCTTAATTACAGGCTTATCTTTTCTTGAAGAACCCATTCGCGGCGGATTGCCGCGTGGCGCGATCACTGAATTGATCAGTCCTGGAACGAGCGCAGGCAGCGCATCGCTCATTCACGCGCTCGTCCATTGCGCGTATCGCGATAATTATTTCCTGGCGCTGATCGATGGACGCGATTCGTTTGATCCTTGCGGGTTGCATAATGCGTGGCTGCAAAACCTGCTTTGGGTCCGGTGCACCAAAGCATCTGAAGCCGTCAAAGCGGCTGATCTGCTTTTGCGCGACGGTAATTTTCCGCTGGTGATTGTCGATCTCGTACTGAACGCACCGGAGGAATTGCGTAAAATTCCGCAAACGAATTGGTATCGCTTGCAACGGTTGGTCGAGGTGCTCCCTACGGCGTGTCTGGTTCTCACCCGATATGAAATGGTTAGCAGCGCACAATTGAAACTGGTGCTGGAAAATTCGTGGCACATTCAAACTTTTGAAAACGAGGACGCGCTTTCACGACTCCGAATTGTTGTGAAACGATCGTATTTCAGATCAGTAATCACCAGTTAGTGATGAATTAAACTCATGTTCGCCACGATTTATTTGCCGAATTTCTATTTGCAGGCAGCCACGCGGCATCAGCCGGAACTCTGCGAACAACCAGTAGGGTTGATCGAAGAACACGAAAGGAAACCGGTTGTCATTCAACTGAACGAAGCCGCAGAAAACGCCGGTATTCGAAAAGGAATGACCCCGAGCCAGGCGTTGGCGCGATCATTGCGGGTGGTCATCAAAGTTCATGCAGCGACGCAGGAAAAATCGATACAGGAAATTTTGCTTCATTACGCCTTCACTCTCAGTCCTTTTGTGGAAGACACTGCGCCTGGTGTTTGCACAGTTCAGTTTACGGACTGCCGCAATTTGAGTGAGAAGGTAGGTCGCGTTATCGAGCAATTAGCCGAGTGCGAAATTCGGGCTCAAGCCGCGATTGCTCCGACATCAGACAGCAGCTTTCTGGCAGCACATCTGGCTCGGCTGGTGTTGCAGATCGAGAACGCAACAGAATTTCTCGCACCTCTGCCGATAGAAACTCTCGCCCTGGCTGCGACGTAGATTGGCCACCAGTCCTCAGCGGTCCTTTTTATTTTGCCCGACTTCTTCCGTTCGCTTTACGACGAATGATTTTACTCGGGCATACTCTTTCTCAGCTCCGCTGGCAAAATCGCGCGGCCCGTACTCGAACAGTACCACGAAACAAAAAGTCAGGATCAGGAACAGAGCGAACCAAAAAATGCCGCGCAGAAGCGCCATGTCAAAACGTAACGGTTACGTAAGTCCTATCAACAGCAGCGAATGCTGACACGAGTTGCAAGCTTTGGGGCGCGAGGATATATGAAATCCCTCGCGCTAAACGGGTAGGTACCGAAGTGGCCAAACGGGGCAGACTGTAAATCTGCTGGCTTTACGCCTTCGCTGGTTCGAATCCAGCCCTGCCCATATTTTCCCAATGAGCTGTAGTGCGCTGTCCTCAGCGCAGAAAATTCAAATTCGCACCAATCGCAAATCCGCTGAGACAGCGGACTCTACAGCCCCTGTCCGTAGGCAACGCCGGTTGGTTAGTAGCCGCCTCTTCGCTGGCCACCACCGTCGCGCCGCCCACCCCCACCGTATCCGCCACCGCCGTAACGTCCGCCGCCACCGCCACCGCCCGGCGGCCGCTGCTCGCGAGGACGCGCCTCATTCACTGTCATCGGACGGCCTTCCATGGTGTGGCCGTTGAATTTTGAGATAGCATTCTGCGCTTCCTCATCCGAGCTCATTGTCACAAAGGCGAACCCACGTGATTTGCCAGTGAATCTGTCCTGCATGAGAGTCACTTCCTGCACAGCGCCAGCTTGCGAAAAAATCTCCTGCAGTTCGTTCTCCGTCGTGTTGAAGGGGAGATTGCCTACGTATAATTTGGTTCCCATTGAGTTTATTCTAGAAAAACGCAGCCAGGTAACTGTTTCCGCTTATCGGATTTCAAATCGCCATTGAATAAACTCAACTGACAATCCACCAACTTCCGGGCTTCCGTTTCCCGTTTTGCGGTCACTTGTAAAATGCTTCTTTTAAGAAAGCAATAGAAATCAAGGTCAATTTTTGGCGTTAGATAATGGCTCAAGCTGAGAGGCGAGAAAGCGCGAATGATTCAGCCCGCGTGGCAGTTACGGCGGCGGGCGTGGTCAGCCCACTTGGATTTGGCTTGGCCGAAACGCTCGAGTCCTTGCGAAACGCACGGGACTGTGTGACTCCTGTGATGCGCTTTTCAGTTAATCAATGCCGGTGCAAAACTGCGGGCCAGGTTTCCGACTCGCGTCTGCTTGCCAGTCCTGGGCAAATACCTCGCTCGGGACGCCTGCATCGCGTGTCGCATATGATGATTCAGGCGTTGCAAGAACTCGTGACGCAACAACCTGACTTTGAGCCGGAGTTAACAGTAGTGGGAACGACAAGTGGAGGCATGTCCTACGGCGAGCGCTATTACCGCTCGTTAAACGGAGCAGGGGATCTGCGGCGTGCCCCGACATGGATCGCTAATTACCCCGCGCAAAAGCCAGTGATCGACGCACAGACCGTTTTTGGAATTTCGGCGCCGTGTCACGTGATCGCGAACGCCTGCGCGTCGGGGACAAATGCGATCGGTCACGCATTTGAATGCGTGCGCTCCGGTCGTTACCAACGGGTGTTAGCGGGCGGCTACGACGCGCTCGCGGAAATGGTTTTTGTCGGCTTTGATTCGCTTCAAGCCTCAACGCCGGAGAAATGCCGCCCGTTTGATCGCCATCGGTCTGGTATGGTCCTAGGTGAAGGCGCCGCAGTTCTGGCGCTGGAAAATCTCGACCTCGCTCGCGAGCGCGGCGCGCCTGTTCTCGCTGAAATCATCGGTTACGGCATTTCCACCGACAACTTTCACATCACACAACCGGAGCCATCGGGGATCGGAGCGCGACAAGCAATGGAGCGGGCTCTTGAGAGCGCGCATATCTCGGGAGCTGACGTTGATTACATTAATGCGCATGGAACGGCCACGATCTTCAACGATGCAACTGAGGGCAAGGCAATCAGCGCATTGTTCAATGGTGTGCAGGTGAGCTCAACCAAAAGCATGATGGGTCATTCCCTGGGCGCCGCGGGCGCCATCGAGGCCGTCGTTTGTTTGCTTGCGCTTCAACACCAATTTCTTCCAGCTAACATCAATTTCACCGCTCCAGATGACGATGTTGATCTCAACATTGTCGCGAACGAAGCGCGACCAGCTGCGGTGAGCATGGCGCTTTCAAACTCGTTTGGATTCGGTGGAACGAATGCTTCGCTGCTAATGCGCAAGCTCGAAGCATGAGTTTGGCGATTGCCGGCATGGGGTGGGTTACCCCTCTGGGCACTGACGTTGATTCCGTTTGGGAGCGATTGCTTCAAGGTGAGGAAGCATCTGCGACGATGATTTCCGAACAATTCGCCGATCGCGTTTACAACGTTTTTCGCGTACCGGAGTCCGCGCTGAAGGAGATTTCCCATCCGCGCCTTCGTCGCGCCAGTGTTATTTCGCGTTTTGCCGCGGCGGCTGGGTTGCGCGCGTTGGAATCTGCAGGACTAAAACTCGAGTCGCAGAATGCTGAACGAATAGCGCTCATCTTCGCTATTTCAAATGGAGGCGTCACTTATACGAAACGGTTTTATCATGAAATCGTCGGGACAGGTGCGCAGGCAGCCAGTCCGCTCCTGTTTCCGGAAACTGTATTCAATGCACCGGCAAGCCATCTTGCCGCCATCCTCGGTGTGACCGGCGCTACCTACACCCTCGTGGGCGACGGCGCCGTCGGCCTCGCTGCGATCACAATGGCCGAGGACTTAATGGCGGATGAGGCGCTGGACTATTGTCTCGTTGTAGGGACCGAAGAAATCGACTGGCTGTTATGCGATGCTTACCGGCGGTGGCGTTTGTTGCGTATGGCGCCGCCGATTGAGCCCTTCAGTAGGCAGAACCGCGGAATGATTTTGAGTGAAGGCGCAGGAGCGATCGTTCTCGCACGCGACGGATTCGTCACGATCGAACGCGCGCATCCGGGCGGGCATTTTAGGAGACAAGCCGAAGCGGCAAAAATTTTGAAGCGCATCTTGTGTGATCTCGGCCAAATGGAAATCGATTTTGTTGCTTCGAGCGCGAATGGGACGTTTGTCGATCAAGCAGAATCCCAAGCGCTTCAGGAGATCGTCCCAAATGCGCTGGTCTACACCGTCAAACCCGCCTTGGGCGAGGGCGTTGGCGCGGCAGGATTGTGGCAGATCATTCTGGCGGCCCAAGCACTGCATTCGGAAGAGCTCCCGCCGGTGCTTCACGCGGACCACACCGTCCGGTTACGGCTTGCATTCTCGCGGACGTCCATTCCAGGCGCGCGACGCGCGATCGTTTTAAGCTGCGGACTCAATCAGCAAGCGGCAGGTCTGCGACTGGCGATCCACTGACACGCCGGGCGATTTTATTGCGGTACGCTTGGTCATAAATCCCGGTGGGATGGTGGACGTTGCAGCTGAAGCTCGTTTGCGAAGCGGACCAAAGTTTTTGGCGAATCCGCTTGCGTGCTGGGATAAACGTTCTTAATTAAGCGTCCATTTTCCCTGCGCCAGTCGATTGGAAATGGCGCTTACAACAGTCACTATGGCCAAGTCAAAGAAAAAGAACAGGTCTGCTGCAAAGTCGGCTGTACGAAAGCCGCGGCCAGCTAGCAAACTTCAGGTTCGGAAGCCCAAGGCGAAAAATGCCGCACGTGAAAAGAAGGTCGCGCGCCGTTCGCCAAAAACCAACTTCGAAGGCACTGAGTCGCCCGCAGCACTGCTACTAGGATTGAATCATCGCGAAAAAAAGTTGGATCCGTTCGTTCGCAAACAAAAACAAAACCTGCTTCAGCTTCGCGATGCGGTAGTGGATTCGATGGCTGGCGTGGCCCAGGGCACCCTTCGCTCGCGCGCTGAAGGCAGTGAAGCTTCCGCCTTCGGAATGCACCAGGCTGACGCCGGATCGGACGCATACGATCGCGATTTCGCGCTGAGTTTGCTCTCGCAAGAACAGGACGCGCTTTACGAAATCGATGAGGCGCTGAAGCGCGTCGAGGTCGGGACTTACGGGAAGTGCGAAATGTCCGGTAAACCAATTCCGCGCGCACGTCTCGAGGCGATTCCCTTCGCCCGTTTCACCGTGGAGTGTCAATCGCAGTTGGAAAAGCAGAGTAAAGCCGCAAGGATGCGACCATCAGTTACTTCTTTGTTTGGCTTGACCGAAGAGGAACGCGCCGAATCCGAGGAGGAGGAGACCACTCCGCCGGACGTGAAGGAGTAATTGACGCTTATGGCTCAGGAGATTGTTACCCTCGAATGCACCGAAGCTAAAGCCCTTGGGAAGCCGCCTTCGCGTTACATGACGACCCGTAATAAGAAAAGTCCACGGACGCCGAATCGCTTAGAGAAGAAAAAATACAATCCGTTTTTGCGGCGGCACACCTTGCACCGCGAGACAAGGTAATCAGTCATGCAACCGAAAACTCCAAAACGACGTTCAGCATTTCGCCGCGCCAATCGGCCCATGCCGCGGCGCCGGATCGATATCGCCATGGAGGCAATCGATTACAAGAACCCCGATCTTCTGAAAAAATTTGTCACGGAAAGCGGCAAAATTCTGCCTCGTCGCGTTACCGGCATGCCCGCATACATGCACCGGAAAATCACGCGCGAAATCAAGCGCAGCCGTTCGGTGCTGTTGATGAAGTAGTTATAGAGGCGCTTGTTCCAAGCGCCTGTGAAGCCGCTACGGCTCGATTCGATGTGAGCGTCGCCAACCGCGGCTTATCCCTTCGGTGTCCGCTCGCCTTCCTCAATCAACTTCCAGAACTCGCGCGTTTCGCCCAATTGCGCGTCCTCGGAAACAGGCAGCTTGCTGCGGAACAGAAAATCGCGCAGCGTGTTTTTGTGCAAAACGCGATGCACTTTGATGCCTTCTTCGGTCTTGGCGAAATAAATACGGTAATTCTTCGCGCGATAGCGATACAGCTTCTTCCCCTCGCGTTCGATCACGCCGAAGCGCTCGGAGTCTAGCTGATCCAAATCTTCGGGTAAAATTTGAAACTCGGCCAGCAACTCAAGCTGCAACCTTTTTGGTAACGCCGAGATCTCGGCTGCGCTCAGCTCATTGAAGATGATTTGAAACATGGAGTTCAAAGCCCTTTGGTCGCTTCGGACAAGAGTAACCACAAGTCTTAAACATAAACTCGGCGCACCCGGGCACCAATTCGCGTCACAATTTCCCACGTGATCGTCCCTGCCTTTTCGCCCAATTCAGAGCAGGAAATTTCTTCGCTGCCGTCGCGCCCCATGAGGACAACATCGTCGCCTACCTGCACGTCATCCAGCCCGCTTACATCGATCACCATCAAATCCATTGTCACCCGACCGAGAAGCGGGCAGCGCTTTCCGCGCACTAAAACGCCGGCGCCGCGATTGGAGAGATGCCACGGGTAACCGTCGGCATAGCCGGCCGACAACGTTGCAACGCGCATATTTTGCGGCGCAATAAACGTGCGACCATAGCTGATTGAACTTCCTTTCGGCACGTCGCGCACGAGGCAAATTCGTGTTTTCCACGTCATCGCCGGCTTGAGCAACTCGCGAAATTCCGGGAGCGGCGAAATGCCGTAGAGCATGATACCGGCGCGCACGATTTCGTGCGTCGGCTGATTGAACGCGAGCGTGCCGGCGCTTTGCAACACGTGCGCCTTGTAGTTCCCCGGAACTTCTGCGCGAATTTGGTCGACGATTTTCTGGAATCGGACGAGCTGGTCGCGCGTATATTCTGCATCTTCATTCGATACCGGCATGTGCGTGGATATGCTGTGGACCTCAACATTCGCCATGGCCGCCACGCGTTGAAAAACCTCGCGTGCCTCATTCTGCACCACGCCCATACGCCCCATGCCAGTGTCGATCTTGAAATTAACTGATACCGCCTTCAACCGATCGAACGCCTGGGCTTCCTCCAAACTGGAGATCGTCGGGATAAATCCGTGCTCGGCGATTATCGGGCGTTCCTCAGGAGTTGCAGGGCCAAGAATTACAATGGGATGAGGCAGCGTTTCGCGCAGTGTGAGAGCTTCTTGAAGATTGGCGACGCCAAATAATTGTGCTTCATCGGCCAGCGCTTCCGCGACGCCGACCAATCCGTGGCCGTAAGCATTCGCTTTCACGACCGCGAGCATCTCAGCGGACCCGATTCGATCCCGCACGACTTTCGCATTGTGCCGCAACGCGGCGCGATCTATTTCAGCCCAGCAGCGGTAAGTTTCTTTCATTTCGGCATGGTGACGTGTGGTTCGCGCAAATAAATTGGTTCCAGCGGTGGCAGACAAAAGCTTCGTCGGGGCTCCTTCGCAAGTGTGGCCAGAATGAGAGCCGAAGGAAACGAAACTAAGGGGTGGTGAAATTGCGGAAGCAACTCTGAAGAGAAAACCGGCGTTGCCGGGTCGACCGATTCCAGTTTCGATTTCAGCTCGAGGTCAGAAAAGAGCGTTGGGCCTTCAATCACTTCATTCTTGAGGATGTGCGCGAAGAAAAAAGATTTCCTGCGCGCGTCGCCAATCGCACAGTATTCCTGCGCTTCGCATTCCATTGCGCAAATCGAGGGATACCCGATCAAGCGCGCATCACAGGAAAGCTGCATCCCGATCGCGGCCGAAATCGCGATGCGCGTCCCGGCATACGAGCCGGGGCCAAGTCCGGTAACGATCGTTTCCGGCGCGCCAAATTTTCTTCGCACCGTCTGCAGATTCTCGAAAAACGCTGCGGAATTTTTTCGGTCGTTAGGCCATTCGTGCTTGAACTCGGTTTCGCCATCCAGCCACGCCAGGCTGCCGCGCGAGGTGGAAAGCTCAAGCGCGAGAATTTTCATGACCCTGATGAAATAGCGTTATGATCCGCTGACGCTCCGATTTTATTTCAAAGGAAATCCAACGCGCCTGTTCTGGAATCAATTCCGGGAATCGATCGGCCCATTCGATCACTGAAACGCCATCGCTAAAAAAATAATCTTCCAGTCCAAGCCGCACGGCTGATTCTCGATTTTCCAGGCGAAAGAAATCGAAATGGTAAACGGGCAATCGACCACCCTGATATTCGTGCACGATAGTAAAGGTCGGACTCGTTACTGCGGCGTCGCTTTCCAGACCCGCGACGAGTCCCTGCGTGAACAAAGTCTTGCCGCTGCCCAGTTCGCCTTTGAGCGCCAACACGGCACCGGCCACAAGATCCTCCGCAATTTGCCGCGCGATTGCTCCCGTTTCAGCGGGGCTGTTGGAAATGAACGTAGCCAAGAGGTAATTTGAGATTTGCGATTGGAAAGCCCGGCCGTTGCTTCGCATCCGTTACGGGCGATTTGCGATTGAGCGAGCCAATTCGGGTGAGCGGTAGTTCCGGAAAATTTCGTCGCCACTCGCGCTCCAAGCGGTTTCTGTCGCGAGGCGCCACGGCAAAGAGCAGTTCGTAGTCCTCTCCTTCTGAAATCGCGTTGTCGGTGGTTGCACCACGGGTGACCGGCAATTTTTCCAACTCGATGTCGAATCCCATTTTGCTTGCGCGCGCGAGTCGAGGAAGATCAGCTCCGAGTCCGTCACTTAAATCCATCATAGCGTGGATCGAGAAAGTTTTTGTAAGCCAGCGCGACTCCGCAATTCGCGCGACGAACTTCAAATGCTTTTGTTTCAGCGCGCCGCCAAGCCGGCCGGTCACGAAAAGATCGTCACCCGATCTTCCGCCCCGGCGCGAGATCGCGCGGGTTTTTTCAACAAAACCGATCACACTCACCGAAATCGCTATTGGCCCCGGCGTGTTGCTCGTTTCGCCACCGACAATGCTCACTTTGAAGCGGTTGGCCGCTCGGCGCAGCCCCCGATAGAGTCCTCGCACCCACGCCACGTCGGTTTGCTGCGGAACAATAAGCGTAATCAGTGCGAACTGAGGCAGAGCTGACGCTGCGGCGAAATCGCTCAACGGACGCATCATTGCTTTCCATCCGACGTCTGACGCATTCGTTCCGTGTACAAAATGCACACCTTCGACAACGCAGTCCGTTTTTAGCACGAGACATTTTTTGCTTTCCGGTATTTCAATAATCGCGCAGTCGTCGCCTGCACCCGCAAAGACCTTCGGACCTCTCCCACGCGGAGGATGAAGCAAGATTTGGTTGAGCAGTCGGTCTTCACCCAGAGCGCCGAGTTTCATTGAGAAATGAGCTCTGGAAACGCGAGCGCAGTGAGAGTCAGGGAGTTGAAGAGGGAATGCATGGTCATCGAAACGAGAATCGAGCCACTCCATTCGTAGGCAATCGCGAAACAGCTCCCCAGGACAAACAGTGGCACGAACGAGGGAAAATGTGCGTGGGCCGCGGCGAATAGCAGCGAGCTAAGTATCACCCCCGGAAGACAGCCAACGTAGCGTTTGAGCACGCCGTAGATGAAAAATCGAAAAACAAACTCCTCAACGATCGGGGCGATTGCGACCGCGAAAACAATGATCATGATCCGTTCCTCGATGGTGCGCGATCCGCTGAAGAACTCGACGATACTCTGCTTGCTCGACCCGCCACCGAAAAACCGCTGATTAATGGTCTCGGAAAAACCGATCAATGGATAAGCAAAAAAGAGCAGAATGGCTCCCGTCCCTAAAGTTCGGAAAAAACTGATTCTGAGAAATCCCGCTAACGCGCCGACATCAAAACGGCGAAATTGCAAAAGACTGACTATGACCAGCACTACGAAAGCGCTGAGGAGGAAATTGGCCAGAAGATTACGTGGGTGAAATTGAAGCGCCGGGTCCGGATCTGTCGAGCTAATCGTCAGTAGAAAGAAAAAGGTCAGCACACTGGCGAGAACTGCTTCCGGGAGTCCAAAAGCGACCGTCGGCATGTCAGCCCCGGAAGCGCTACGAATCCGTGTGCTGATCTGATAAATCAGCGACACGTACACACAAAGACTGGCAAGGAAGTAAAGAGCTGAAAGCAAACCCAGGGCGAGACTCGGGGCGGCTCCGAATGTCGCAAAAACGTTTCCGAATAGCATGAGGGTGTGCTGAAGTGTGCGCTACCCTCAGCGCCTACGGAGCGTAGTAACTCGGCAGGAAATACGCGCGCCCCGATTCCAGTTGCGGCAGGAGTTGTTTCGGAAGTTGCAGTTCGATTTTCGACTCCGATTCTCCAAATACGCGCAGGAACCGGGAAAGACTAAACGGCGGTCCGTACTTCACGACTTTCGCGTCTGGCGCATTGGCCAGTTGTTTTGCTTTGGTGAAGGCGTCGTCTAATTCGCCGAGACCGTCTATGAGTTTGTTCTGCAATGCTTCTTTGCCGGAGAGAATTCGGCCGTCGGCGATCGTGTTGCGGAGAAGATCAGCCGGCAGGTTTCGCTCCTTTGCGACGATGCCGAGAAATTTGTCGTACGTGCTCATGATGAAGTTCTGCACGAGCTCCCGTTCCTCCGGCGTGATCGGTCGCGCTCCGTTCAACATGTCTTTGAATTTGCCGCTCTTAAAAACGACGGATGCCAGGCCGATTTTGTTAAACAGCTGCTCGTAATTCAGAGTTTGAATGATTACGCCGATGCTCCCGGTTATCGTCGTTTCATTGGCCATCAAAAATTTGCCGCCGCAGGAGACATAATATCCGCCCGAGGCCGCCAACGAATCCATGTAGACGACAACCGGTTTCCTCGCGCGCGTCTTGACGACCGCGCTGTAGATCTCATCCGAAGCGGTGACTTCTCCGCCGGGCGAATCGATCTCCAGCACGATGGCTTTAACACGGCTGTCTTCGCGCGCCTGTTGAAGTGCTGCGCGCATGTCGTCCACCATCGAGTCGGTGACGTTTCCCGGGATCGAGGTGCTGATCAGGCCGCGCATTGTGATAACTGCGATTTTATCTGTGGTCGCGCGGCCGCCTCTTTGAAGCAGGATCTCACGAAAACGCGGGATCGGTTCTGCTTCCCTGATACCGCCGACGCGCTGAAACGCGGCGATCATCAACACAAAGTTCACGAACAGACTGGCGCAAAGCGCGATGAACAAAAAGATGCTTAGACAACCCAGTCTGCGGTCGGATGCCATACCGGAACGAAACTGCCGGAGAACTGCCGCGCACACAAGCGCTTTTCACGCTTCGTGCGATGGTCCGCTACTGCCCGGCCGTTCAAGCTCCCGCGAAATAGCGTAACGCGCGCAAGCTTGGCAAAAAGAAGTAGGCGCCGCCGCGGAGCGTCACAAATTGAGGCAGGCCGGACACGCGCCGCCGCGGCGTGCCGTCGCCAGGAATGGTAAAGTTGCCAGTAACCGGGCACCCCGGTATTGATTCGCGATTGCCCAGAAGCGGGTCGCTTTCTCCGGTTACGCCGGAAAACTTGGTGTTCGCTATCCATGCATTTTGCAGGAACTCGAACTGCCGTGAAATATTGGCATTGAGACAGACGAAATGTAATCCGCGAGGCGACTCGTTAGGCGGAGCTGACTGCACTGCTTCTTCGGGCAATAACTCCGGACCGTACTCACGACCTCGCCGCAGAATACGATGAAACCGAACCGATGACGTCAGGTCATCGTAGAAGCCCTTCGGGCCGAAACCCAGCATAATGACAAGCTTTTGAAGTGCGCTGACACGCCGCCCGGGAAAGTCGTTGTTGCGTGGATTCGTTCGGCGAACATGTGCGCCGAAAGGACACCGCGCGCCAACTGGATCGCTCTCATAAGTAAATTGATTCTGCGTAACGGTGTTCGGATCCGTGCCGGGAATCGGTTCGGCCTGGATCGGCACCAAAGGATCGCCTGCTCGCGTACGGCCAACCATTTTCGCGCCCAATTGGTTGGCGTCCGCAACATTTCCGCCAGCTTGGTCATAAAGAAACTTCCAGAGGCCTCGGACGTCCTGTTCCAGTTGGCGCATGACCAGATAAGTTCCGTTTCGTGCCAGATCTTTTTTTGCGGGCGCATCTTCCGCGTTTAGCAAACCTGTGGTGGCAGCATCGGGCTCGAGCAATGGCCGATCGGTTATCTTTCCGTACTCGTTACGATAACCGAGCAGGAACTCACCCAACGCGATAGCGTTGGCGTATTCCAACTGAATGCATGGCCTCTCCAGCTGTTGCTCCCAATCGATCTGCGGCTGGCTGATGCCATCTGCAAATCCGAACGGTTCGTCCCCGTCGAGATTGCTGGTGCCAAGCGACGTGATCTCCTCGAATGCTTCACTCCAGTTGTGATCGCGGGACCTTTGGACAAACGAATCGAACTGGTCCGGCTCCGCAAAAAACATCACGAGCGCGTCGGGCTCACGTCGATAGCTACCCCAAGTCCAATTTGATGGCGCGTTTTTTCCAACGTCGCCCAATTGTCGCGCGCGGCTTTCTTGCCCCATGCCTCCACGAAACTCATGCGAAAAACCGGCAATGATTGACTCCGGAACTCCGAGCGCTCCGAGACCAGGTGCTGTGAACGCGATGTTCATTGCAGTCTTCGGAGGCGGCTTTTGCGCAACAGCCGTGGTTACCGGAGCCGAGCGGATCCACGCTTTTGCCGCATCTCCGTTCTTCACGCGGACGAGCACATACGACGCGCTCGTCATCTGACCGTATCCAAACCGTACGAGACCTTGCACGTCGGCATAATCGATTTGGCTCATAGCAGTGTGACCCAGTCGCGGGCTTGCTCGTCAGTCATCGACGACATCTCCAATCCCTGACGAATCCGAGTGTTTCTCTCCAAGTCGACCGCACTAAATCCTGGATAAGCTTTGTACCAAACCTGGCTTGGTAACGTATGACGCCGGAGGTATTCCTTATAGTTTCGCTCGTCGATGCAACCATCGCGCACGAGCCAATTCGTTCTTGGATAACCAATCCCATTGCTAAAGGACGCATTCAGCCCAAAACCTGTTTTGTTAATGAAGTCATCCATGTAGCTCTCGACGCTGCCGTCGTAGTTGCTGCAAAAAATCATTCGCTCTTTGCCAGCTACAAAGACCCAGCGTGCGAAGTGAATCGAGCGTATCCGACCGAGCCGGCCAGGGCGCGTAATATGGCGGGCGCCGTAGTTGACGGTTTTAAGTACGACGCTGGTCGTCAACAGTCGAACGAGACCGGGCTTCAAACTCCCCATGGCGCTGAATTGATTCGTGACGTCGTGGTTCTCGAAGCTCGAGAGGTCGTCAGAATGTTTCTGATCTGCGGTGGGACAAACTTCGGGATCGGTTTTCTCCAAGCGGCGAAGCGCAAAGATGTAAAACGGCGCGGCAACAAGAAGCAGTGGCGATAACAGCAAACCCAGCAAAGGAAATCCGATCATGTGCAGGAGATTTTTGATCTGCCATCCGATCGGTGTTGGACTTTCTTTCGATAACGTTACGCGTCCTCCCGATTGTTCCGCGTTGACGAAGGTCCGCAATTTCTCATGAAGCTCGCGCGGTCGCAGGCCGTGCAAGGTTCCATGGTTTTGGTCGATATAATTCTCAAGCGCATCGTAAAGCGCGGCTTCTTCGCGAATCTGGCGCACTGTTCGCCCCCGCCAATTCACGTAGGCAGCAATAGCCGGGGCGTCGTGTTGTTTCATCCAATCGAGAAGGTCTGTGTCAGGGCCGAATCCCTGACAGCATGAGAAAATTTTTCCCAACCCCTTGCCCGCGCGCTTGATCAACTTGCCCAGAAAGGCATTCGCATCGCCATCGACATCGCCCAGGAACGCCAGATACAGCGGATAAGTGCGCGGCATTAATCCGTACACGCGGATATCTTCAGTCGTTTTGTCGTCAAGAATAACGAATCGCGCGAAGTGGAGCGTCTCGAATTCCGCGAATGGTAACAGAGTGTTATTCGGATCCACCTGTCCCGGCCCTTGGTTCATCGAATCGAGCAACTGCCGAAGCTCGGTGTCCCGCTCCGGAATGATCGGCGTCAGGAACATAAAGTTCGACTGAGGAGTCATGGCGCCTGCTCGAACACCTCATCACCTGTGGGTTCGTAATGAGGCACGTTATTCATGTTATGGCGTAGCTGTGATAACTCGAAATACATCCGCTGCCGGGCGCGGCTTTGATTACCCAGTGGCCGATGCTCGGCGATGGTATGCCATGGGTTGTAAGAGAGCTCCCTGGCAAATGCCATTTGTGCCGGCGAATCGAATGTCTGCTTTGGCAGCCGAAGTGTCGCTACTGATACCCTTGGCGAAAGTTTCTCCGGCCAGAGCACGCCGATGTTTTCAATCGGCATCAGGAAAGGATTGGTCTGCAATTGCAACCGAAAGTCGAGTTCAACGTCCCCTTCGCTCAACGCCTTGACCATCGCGTTGCGCAGATAATCATCCGGAGGACGCAACGGTAGCCGCGGGATCGGTGTTTTCTTGTTCGTCTTCGGCCAGACCGAATATTGCATCGCCTGGCCCTCGCCCAGCAAATACGGCACGCAGCTAAAGTACGGAGCTTCGAACGGGCTGCTCTGCGTCTTCACCCACAACCCCTGCATGATCATGTCCGCTATGTGGGGTTGCTCGAAATTAACGAAATGAAAAATCTGCGCATTTTTGACGCTCCACTTTTGCAGGTGGGCGTTCGACTTTATGTCTTGCGTGACAAATGTGGGCGTGGAGACACCGAACATGTCTACGGTAAATTTCTCCTCATCCATCAATTTCGGCCCGGGCACACCCATGAGCTTGATGCTGATGCTCATGAAACCGACGTCGTCGATGTCTGGTGTGATGTAAGGACCGGGCCCCGAAAAGCGGACCCAGCAACGGAACGTTTGCGGTTTGGCATAGATGCCGTGGCGAAATTGCGGCGGAAGATTGTCATGAACGATGAACTCCCCGCGGACGATGCCTTGAGTTTTGGTGTTGCCGCCGCGCTCAAATCCGCCGGGTTTCCAGAGTCCCCGCATCTGGGTCGTAAAACTCTCGATGACGGAGTCGAGAAATTCCTCCTCGTTAGGTAGCGGCTTTTCCTCGGCGATTTTCAAGCCTTCGTCTTTGCGCTGCTTGTTCATCAACGCGGTCACCAGGCGAGCAACGAGGTCACGGAGGGTTGCGTCGAATATTGGCCGCAGCCAGGGATCGATTCGGCGTTCCATCTGCAGGAGAAACATCGTCGCGCCGCTCATCCAATTCAGAAATCGCGAACCAGTATTGGCTCGCGGTATTGGGCGGCTGACGTTCGAATTCACGGCATCTCCAATGGCCGCATGATCTTGATTACGTGGCAGCCGGAAACTCCAGGGCGAAATCAATCAATCGCTTTTTGCCCAGGTAAACTTTGCCGAGGTAAGTGCATGGCGCGACTTCGCGAATCTCATCGCGGACCCAATGCGCCAGCAGCGAAGTCTCCGAGTAATCGAGGACGATGCACTCCTTCTGGTCCATCCAGCTCGGACCCTTGTAGACCTTGGCGATGATGGCGTTCAATCCGAAGGGCAAGATTTTGTTTCGCAACACGCCTTTGCCGGGATCAAAAACTTTTCCCTGCCACGCAAAATGGTTTATGAAATTCGCAATATCCTGGGTGTAAGTCGTCCCCGGTGCCACGATCGCCGTTCCCTTGGCCTCACCCTTGGGAATTTCCCCAACCGGACTCTCCGTGAACAGATCGTCGAGCTGAGCCTGCGACATCTTTAACATTTCCGGGACGGTGACTGCCATTTGTTTCCTTTCTTTCAGCGCGCTAAAACGTTTTCAAGTATTCGATGAGAGCGCGCTTGTCTGAATCCGGCAGGTCTGTGCCGAAATAATGTCCTTTGTCTTCGACGAAGTCGGGACATTTATTCGCTGCGAGCAGATCCGGAATGAGTTGATTAAATTCGGCAGCGGCTTCGTCGCGCGAAAGGTTCGTGGTTTTAAGCTTGATCAACTTTTCCGCGGCTTTAACAAAGACAACCTTGTGTTCAGTGTCCGGGTCCAAATTGGCAACCAGGTTCACGGGCGTGCCTTTTGGAATCATCCCGGTTTTGATGTACCCGTCACGATCTGCCAGCGCTCGAAGCGGTTTCAGCACGGGTGGCACAAATTCCTTGCGCAAATGCAGCGAGCAATCGTTTTGCGTTCGCCAGATGGAATCCTTATTCAGCCGTTTCTCCGGCCAGAGCAATTTTTCGACCGCATCATTAAACGCGTCCATTCTCCCCGCCACAGAGGGATCGCCCGTAAATTTTCCGAGCATGTTGTTATGCAAAAATGGCGCCGAACTCCAAACACTGACCAGGGAAGGCGTACGATAATATCCCGGGGCGACGTCCCTTTCTTTTGGCTTGAATTTGATCGGATGCGTCTCATCAAACGGGTTGAAAAATTCAAGCTCGTCAACGGGCGATAATTCCTTGTACGTGACCGAAGAGAAGTTGTCCCAGACGTGATTGGCTTTTGCGTTTGTCGCGCACGCGCGCGCCGAGTTGGTCTCGATCTTCGTCAATGGATATCGCTTTTCGTTTGATAAAAAATTGTCCTTTAGAAAATCGGAGTCTATCACCGCGGCGTGGAACCAGGCTTTCCCTTCGCCCGAGCGCGGATCGACGTTCGGCGGCGGTTGTTTGCTCGAGTGACACGCTGCACAACTTTCGGCAAAAACTTCTTTTCCGCGCGTCATTACGGCGGCATCCGTCGTGATGTAAGCCTGTCCGCCTGGCGCGTCAGCGAGATGAAATGGTTGAAGCCTGCGGAAAAAGGCGGCGATGTTTGCCAGACGCTCTTCGGTCGCGCGCCAGAAAATGGAATGCTCGCGCGCATAAGGGATCTCGAATGGTTCTTGCTTCGTGAGACCGATCAACCGTTGGTGGCGCGTCAGCCAATATTCAGAAAACATTCCGATGTTCACGTAAACGCGAATCGTAGCGCCTGGAACACCGATCGAATCGGCACCGTCCTTTAGAATGTGCGGCACCGGCATCTCCTCTTTTTCTCCGGGTAACGCGAGTGTTCCGCCCGCCATCTTTTCCGGCACCGCGATGCGTTCCCGCTCAGCAAGCAAAAAAATCGGGTTGATTGCATTTGGGTTGTTAATGTGATCGGTCGCGATACGCGAGGTATCGGAAGTGCCGCGAGGCTGCGCGAGAAGCATTTCGTAAAAGAAGCCGCCTTTCTCGACGTTGCAGGCAAACACCTTTCCTTCGTTGATGTATTGATTGCCGATCGCTGAGGCCAGATTTTCCCAGCGCGGATTTTCCGGATCGAGCGGCGGATTACTCGGATTGGGCGCGATGTGGCAGGAGCCGCACGCTACACCGACCCGATACGGACGGATAAGCTTGTTGTCGTTGTAGTAAATGGGATCGTTCATGAAACGATCGCCATTCCATTTCTTGCGCGCTTCCTCGTTGAAATCCGGATTCGGGAAAAGTCGAAAACCGAGCACGCCTGAAGGTTTGCCGTAAACTGTTGGATTGATGCCTGCCGGTTCGGGCTCCGCTTCTTCGTCGAGCCATAAACCAAATTCGTCCGGCTTACTCGCCGCGCGGAATCCCGGCTCGTTCACCAGGCCGAGAACTTTAAAGCGTTCGCCGCGCGGAAATTTACGGTTATCGAGCATCTTCAGCAGATCCATCAGACCAAAACTGTCCTGCGCGGTGTGATTCCAAAAATGCTCATTGCCTCCGCTCCAGAGGTTCCAGGTATTGCGGCCCATGATTTCCTCCGGCGAAAGATCAATGCCGCCATCCATCGGCTTGAAAATGTCTGCGGTGATTTGCGGAAAGTCGGCCGTGCTTTTTCCTGCTGCTTTAGCTTCGTCGATGGGCCCGTTTTTTTTGCAGCTGGCAAACGCGAGTAACGCGCATGCGCACATACCGACGCAAGATCCGACTCGACTGAGACGGAGAAGATGGGCGCTCGCTTCCAGCAGTGCCTTCACCGAGTCAGCATTGATACGCTCCGAGCGAAACGTGTGGCAAGAAAATTCTAATTCACGTTAGTTAGAAAATACCGAGCAAACGCTGCGCGACCGCGAGAAGGCCGAGGCCAGCCCCGGGAAATAGCACAGCTTGAACAAATGGCTGGTCAGTCAATGGCGCAAATGCACCAGTCTTGAGGTCGCGAATCTCTGCGATCAGTTCGTCGAACGTTCGCCGTTTTACGTCGCTTTCCTGACCTAACAAGCGAAATCGCCGCAAATCGTTGAGCGCAGTTTCGCGCAAATGCTCGGCGGCGCGCCTGAGCAAAATGGCGCTGCCTAATGCCCATGCCGCAGTGATGCCAATGATCAACATCAGACCAGGAGGCCAGGTCCAGTTATCGAATAATGAAGAGCGCGCCACAACGAGCAAGGTGAGGACGAGAAGCGGATACCAGATCAGAGGTGCCACGACTTTCGTCCGCTGTGCGACAAAAAAGATTTCGTGATATGCCGAAAGCTCCTCTTCGGTCAGCGGCGGGCTTCGGTGAGATCGGTCGACCACGCGGTCACCCCATTTGGTTACTTCCCGGCCAAACATGCGAATGAAATTGCTGTTTAACTGAATCGCATCGACCACGTAGAACGACAGAAGCAGCAAACCAACACCGGTGAGATAAAACACAACAGCGTCAATTTCGAAAACCGGAATGCCGCGCGCGGGCGGGAGCGGTTGCGGAGACAATTGCAAAACGGTCAACGCGAAAATCCAATACAGCGTAAACAGAATTCCGATTCGAATCAGCCGGGGCCAGAATTTGTGCCGGCAGAGGTAAGAGTGCCAGGCTTCTTCGGCGGAAAAGCGTGAGGTGCGTGGAGATTCTTTCAGCCGCCAACGTTCGGAGCCGATCCCGAGATCCCGCCATCGAAAAGGCATCAATGGCAACGGAGCAAACGAGAACTCAGTCTCGATGCGCCTGGCGTTCGCACGAAGGTCGAAGCTCGCTTTGAACATGAAGAAGATAGCGAGCATCAACGCGATCAGACGCACCATTTCAGTTGGCCAAACACTGATACCTGAGAAAAAGGTCAGCGGTTCTTCGGATCCCCAGTATTGCGCCACCAGTGCAACCAGAAAAACAATGAGCGGCACGCCACAGACCAGCCAGAACGTTGTGCTGACGAGCGCGCGCTTCAGCCGCTGAGTGGCAGTGCCGCCGCCGGGTAATCTGCGGCGGGCGATGCTGACGCTGGTCCATGCTGCCATCGCCAAAATCGACAATGCAATGATTATAAGTCCGCTGATTACACCAGGCGCAAATAACCACTCCCGAAACCACGTCTTTTCGTGCTGGTCTTTCTTGTAATTCTTTTCCAACACAAACTTTGAATCACTGGGCCGCCAGAGATACCAGGGTGGACTCAGATCGTACGCGCCGTGGCGCCCAATTTCGAAAATGCGCGTTTGCCATAGGAGCGATTCGACTTCTTCCTTGCTCATGCGCTCGGTGGCGACCAGTGTGCCGACGTACATCGACGTCTGATTGTTGTCGCGAAACGGAGCGATGCGCTGCTGAAGATAAATTTCCGGCAACGTGCTGCCGAATGGCGAAACGATCAGCAGGTTATGCGTGTCGGCCCAATTGTCGTGCCGCTCAAAATGTGCATCGTAGTTGTTGGTGAAAAAAACAGCGCCGGGAAACTCCGGACGCAATGCGCGTAGGATCATCATTTTGTCGTAAACATCAGCTCCGAGCAGACCGACCGCACGAATACCGTACCCGTCCTGGCGTTTCCATCGCGCATTGTCCTCTCTCATCTGGCGCGCCAACCGCCGAAGATAATCGGATTGATTCAATCCTTCCGTCGCCTCTACCGCGACGGTGTTCTGACCCGGCTGAGACTGCTGCTCTTGCTCGCGCTGATTGTCTTTACCGCTGTCGCCTGGCAGCCGTCCATCGATTCCACGAAGATAATGATAGGAATGTATCCAAGCCGGCGGCTTTTTTGTTTGCTCGACAACATCGTTGATCGTTTGCCCCGAAGCCTCTGCAGTGATGGTCGCGTCCAACGACCGGCCGTAGGGAGTGTCCCACTCGCTTAAGATTACGATGTGGGAAGGGGTAACGATGTGACCATCGGGTGCTGTTTGTGGCGTAACGTTAATTCTGCGGCGCTCGAGTTCAGCGATTAACTTTCCCAATACAAAGTCGTCAGGTGGAATCGTGCGAACAAAACGCAGTCCGCTCCTGGGATTGTTTGGATCCTTCGGAACCGAGTTTTCCAATAGTTCGCGCACCGATTTCCCGGCGGGTCCGCTAGTTCCTAAATCGGGCGATGAGAGCAGCAACACGTCAGAGGAAGTCGCCCGAGGCGAAATGATCTGGACGCCGCGAAGCGCCTCTTGCGTCGCGGGACCCAACCGATACCAGCGCACTTCACGCACCATGTTCTGCAAACCGGTGGAAGTTGCGGGGCCAATAAGTTTGACTTGGACCTTGTCGCGAATGTCCGAAGTCAGCTGATTAATCAGGCTCGCGAAATATGTTAGTGGATACGGGCTAAAGCTCACTGACGGCAACCAGAGAACAAGGACGCGTCGCGTGCCGGGGGGCGAAACGCGCGAGGGGTCGCCGACCGCTTCACATTGTTCCCACGGAAGCAGCAGGGCACCTTCACTGGCGAACAGCGAATCGGGCGGCCAATCCCGCGTTACGAATCCTATGTGCTCGCCATCGACTGGTACAAAGCCGCTCTCGCTTAGTCCCTCCAATACTGCTTGTCGCGCGCGTAGCCGTGACTCGGCTTGTTCGCTGTAGGGCCCGGCGTCGAGCATCACTGCCAGTAGCAAAACATTTCCAGGAAATGTACTGGCGTCCTGATCAAGCAGCGCAGACAGCGCGGCGATGCTGTGGGATTCGGCAACGCCTTTCTTGGCTACGCCTTTCTCGATTTTTTCGTCCAGCAACGTTTTTTGTTTTTGCGCAACACCGATTGGGTCCTGCCACAATCGCGCATCGACGTCCTGCGCTGCGATTATTGGAGCGGTCTTTTCGATCGGAACCGATGGGCGTTCGCTCACAAGTGGCTTGTACTGGACGACGATTCCGGCCAACACTGCCGCGACAGGCAGTAAGGTCGCCCAGGGTAGATCAAACTTTCGTTTGTCGTTGTCTGCCATGGCAGCTTAGCGGCGTATGCAACCCACGGGTGATTCGCTATATCTACATGAGCAAAATTGTGTTTTCTCGAGTGGCTCGTTCCGATTCAAACGGACAAATGCTCGTCTCCGGACGGCACCAATGCCTCACCGAGCCATCATTGATACGTTTGTTGCGAATTCTGTGGCAAGACAATTTTCGCCAACGAACGAGGGGTTCCCAGCCGTAGGTTTTGGAGTTATTCCACGAACTCCACTTCGATTGGAACGTCGATGTAACCCTTGTCGCGAGCGTTAGTCAGAAACTTGCGGATTGCTGCGCGTCCAGTCTCGCCATAATCGCGGGTAAATTCATTCACGTACATGCCGATGAACTCGCTGGCGAGCCGCGCGTTCATGTCGCGCGCGTATGCGAGCGAGTAAGCTACGGCTTCGTCCCGATGAGTGAGACCGTAATCGATGCTTTCGCGAATGATCTCGTTGATGTCACGTCGCACTGACGGCGGGATATCTTTGCGCACCACATTTCCGCCTAGCGGCAATGGCAGTCCGGTCTTACGCTTCCACCATTCACCCAGATCGACGATCTTCTCAAAACCCGACCGCGCGTATGTGAGTTGCCCCTCGTGAATGATCAAACCAGCATCCGCGTGTCCGCTTTGTACCGCATCGAAAATTTTGTCGAACGGCACGACTATGAATTTGAATTCGCCGAGAAAAAGCTGAAGCCCAAGAAAGGCGCTCGTCATCTTACCGGGCACGGCGATTTTTTTTCCATCTAAAAATTCACGTGCTCCCGAATCGTCGATTGAGTCCTCGATGGACGTTGGACTTTCCGCATTGAGCATCGAGCGTTTTCTGACCACCACTGGTCCGTATCCATCGCCCATGCTCGCGCCGCACGGCAATAGCGCGTATTTGCCTGCGACGTAGGCGTACGCATGAATGGAAATGGCTGAAATGTGCAGCTCGCCGCGCTGCGCCCGCTCATTCAACGTCTGAATGTCTTCCAGCCGATGTTCAAACCGATAACCGCGCAGATCGATCTTATCCTTCGCCATTGCGTAGAACATGAACGCATCGTCCGGATCGGGCGAGTGGCCTAGCGTAAAGGTTTCAGTGGGATTCTTTGTCATTTGGAATTCGTCATTCAGACCGTATTCGCGTTTGGTAGCTATACAAAAGGCTGTGTAACTCAACTTACGCACCCGCGAGCGAGCCAAACGAATTTAGCGGTAGCCGCCTCTCTATGAGATGCGCTGCTGAAGGGCGCCATGCACGCGTTAGGATCGGCGCTTCGCACAGCGAAGCGGCTACAGTACAAACAAAACAGCCGCCGCGCGTGTTCGCGCGGCGGCTGAATTTGTATCGAGGAAACGCTGACTTCTCTAACAGCGCTCCTTGACAACAGTCTTATCGATTCTCCACAACTCGCGGCGCGGGGCGGACCATCTCAAGCTGGGCGCTCACGCTTTGGATTTGTGCGGCCTGCTCTTTGAGCTGGGCTGTGAGAGTGTCTATTTGTTTCTGTTGCTGCGCGACCGTTACTTGTTGCTGTGCGACCGTTGCTTGCAACTTCTCAACTTTGTCATTGAGCATGGCTTGGTGCTGAGGCTGAGGACGCGAGCGAGGTTGAGGTGCGTTACGACGAGGCACAGTAGGTGCACCACCCGCATTCGGGGCAAAGCCAAGGTGGTCGTTAGTAAGGTCCAAAGTAACTACAACAACGTTGCCGCCAACAGGCTGGGCGTTGTTGAAGATACCGCCGATGTAGCATTCCTCAGAGCCGGCTCCGTTCCCGTTCGAGAGGTCGCCGATACGAATCGTACTACTTTCGTCTCCGGCAAGGGTACCAACGAAGTCGCCGACGTAAGTGTTATTGAAGCCAGCGGTTATGTTTGGTCCTGCCCCTGTACCCACGGCGGTATTCTCACTACCAGTAACGTTATTAAACATCGTCGAAGCGCCAACTGCCACGTTGTTATTGGCAGCGCTGCTTCCAGTCGCGTCATTATTCCTGAGCGCGAGATCGCCAACGGCGGTATTCGCAGCGGCATTGGTATTTAATTCGAGCGCGGAATCGCCCACGGCCTGGTTACTGAATCCGGTCACGTTTCCGTTGAGCGCAAAGGCGCCGACGGCGTCGTTGAATGATCCGTTGCCGATAGTATCGCCTGCGTTATTGACCATCGCGGCCGTTCCAACAGCTGTGTTTCGGGTGCCGTCGACATTGAGTAGCAGGGAAGCAGTACCAACAGCCGTGTTCGAATCCGCGTGGTCGAGGACCAGCGCTCCAGCGCCAACGCCAGTGTTGAAGCTGCCGCTAGTGGCGCTGAAGAGGGCACGCCAACCAAGCCCCGTCTCTCCGGAGCCGGTGGTGTGTAACTTCAGTGCCTGGTCTCCCTCTGCCGTGTTGAAGCCGGGGTATCCTCCGTCTGGGGGCGGAACGACGTCTACAGCTGCTCGCGTTTGCTGCGCAAATGCAAAGCATACCAGAATGAGCGGGATGAGAAGGAACCCGCGCCAAAACGGCAGCGAGCGAGCCGGATCTCGTCCGCATGAGACTAACTTGTTAACTTGATTCAATGAATGCATGGATGTGTTCTTTCTCTTTCCCGGTCGTGTTTCGATTGTTTTTTGTCTTTACTGGGATCCCAACAGACAAAGAGCTCTACCGGGCAAAAGTCTTTTGTCTCTTTTGGAACCTTCCGCCGTGATACTCAATTTTGGTTCCGAGTGTCAATACTTTTTTTAACTGTTTTTCAGGAACGAAACCCATGACGCTCGCTCCCAATGATCGGACAAGCTCCTGCCAAGGCTCGGGGCCGTGCAGCGATTCGGGTACGGCCCGGCGCTTTGCTGTTTGCGTTGAGAAGTGTGTTCCGGTAGCCTCAGGCGCAATGGCACGTTCAGGTTTGGGTAAAGGTCTCGGTGCGCTGATCGGCACGCCCTCAGTCCCCACGCCCAGAGACGGATCGGATATGGGCGAGAAAGTGCACCAGATCGAACTGACGAGCATTGTCCCGAGCACATTGCAGCCGCGGAAGGATTTTGCGCGCGACGCTCTGCTGGAACTAATCGAGTCGATTCGGCAACACGGCATTATTCAGCCGCTGATCGTCCGCCAGGTCGGCACGCGATTTGAATTGATCGCCGGCGAGCGCCGGTGGCGCGCCGCGCAGGAACTGGGACTTGCCACGGTGCCAGCCATTGTACGAACAGCTAACGACTTGGAAGTTCTCGAGCTCTCGTTGATCGAAAATCTGCAACGCGCCGATCTCAACTCAATCGAAGAAGCCCAGGGCTACGCGAGATTAGCTAACGAATTTGGGATGCGGCAGGAAGATATTGCACTCAAAGTTGGGCGTAGCCGGGCGGCTGTGGCCAACGCGCTGCGGCTTTTGGATCTGCATCCACAAGTGCAGATCTGGTTAGCTCAGAATTTGGTTTCAGTCGGACACGCGAAAGTGTTGCTGGCGTTAAAAGCGCCAGAAGAACAGTTGCTCGCTGCGGAAACAGTTTTGCGCCGCAATGCCACGGTGCGTTCTACGGAGCGGATGGTTGCCCGCTTGCTTGGCATTGGTCGCGGACGACGCAAACCGCGGGGCGCTGCTGGCGATTCGAACGTTACGGCACCGGCAGTAGAGGATTTGCAAAATCGCCTGCAACAACATCTGGCCACCCACGTCACTATTCACCATGCGGAAAAACGCGGACGAATCGAGATCGAGTACTACGGAACCGACGATCTCCAGCGGATTCTTAGTGTTCTTGGCCTGCCAGACGGGGAGTGACGTCAGTCATAAAATTCTAGGGCGTCTGCGTGAGACGCCAATCCACGTGCATCAGTTGATCAAGGCGTTTCAGAAAATCGAGAAGGCGAGAGCCGAACAAGACGAATGGGTGGGGCAAACGAGCGACCGAGCGACAGCGATTAAGGCAAAGCCGGTGCAGCTTGCAGCGATTTTGCTTCTCATGTCATTTCTTCAAGTTGACCCATCACTCGCCGGCGACACAAAGGTCTGGGAGGAGTTCTCGGGAGAGAAAGCTCTGGCTCACGTTCAACGGCTTGTTGATCTGGGGCCGCACCCCGGCGGCTCGGCGGCAATCGAGAAAGCCAGAGATTATATCGAGGAGCAACTGCGGCATTCGGGCTGGCAGGTAACCCGCCAGGCATTCACGGACGACACGCCACGAGGCAAAATTCATTTTGTAAATCTGATTGCGCGGTTCTCGGGCGACGCCAATGCAGCATCCCCATCCTTCTTGTTGTGCTCGCATTACGACACGAAATTATTCGACACCATTCGCTTTGTTGGAGCGAACGACGGCGGCTCAAGCACGGGTCTGCTGTTGGAGTTGGCCCGCGTGATTGGGCAACACCCGAGTCTTGTCCGAAAACTTGAACTGGCGTTTTTCGATGGCGAAGAGGCGTACGAAAATTTTTCTGATAAGGATGGCCTGTACGGGAGCCGCTACTTTGCCAGGCGATTCCAAGGCGAGGGCGCAAAACAATTTGGCGGGGGAATCTTGTTCGACATGGTTGGTGACCGTTCGCTTGACATTACGCTTCCCGCAGATTCACCGGCCGCGATGGCGCGCGATGTCTTTGCCGCGGCTGAAGCGCTGAAGCTGCGAAAATACTTCAGCTATCTCGACCGGGATCTGATTGATGATCACGCGCCTCTGAACGCGATCGGGATTCCGACGATCGACATCATAGATTTCGATTACCCGTGGTGGCACACCGCAGATGATACGATGGACAAAATTAGCGCACAGAGTCTTCAAATCGTCGGCTCGGTCGCGTTGTATTATCTCTCGGAGTTTGGGCTGAAGCGGTGAGGCGGCGAAATTTCGGCATTGCGTGGAAGCATTTTTCTCGGCAGGCTGATCGCTGAACTGCCGACCTCATGGAGCGTCCCGCGTCTGCGATCCAGCCAAAGCACACGAACATTGGCGTGGTGGGGCTTGGGATCATCGGTCGCGGAATCGCTGGCCATCTCCGCCGCAAAGGATTTTCAGTCTTCGTTTGGAATCGATCGCCGCGGCCTGTTCCAAATTTTGTCGGTTCGCCAGAGGAACTGGCGAGCTTGTGCACTTACATTCAGATTTTTGTGTCTGATGACGACGCGCTCCTGCAGACCGTCGAGCAGCTAAGCGAAAAGCTCACGCCACGTCACGTCATCTTTGCGCATTCAACGGTCGCTCCGGATTCGATGCGTGCAGCGGCGGACAGTGTCGAACGCAGGGGCGCGCGGTTCGTCGAAGCGTGCTTCACCGGCAGCAAAGGCGCCGCTGAAAAAGGCGAACTTGTTTACTACGTTGGCGGAACAGATGAAGCGGTGCGTGAAGGCCGTCCAATCCTTGAGGCCAGCAGCAAAGAGATCATGCATATCGGACCAGTTGGCCAGGCCAGCGCTATAAAGGTTGCAACTAATATGGTCACCGCCGGAAGCATTCAGGCCGCTGCCGAAGCGCTGGCGCTCGTGCAAGCGCAGGGTTTACCGCTAGAAAAATTTGTCGAAGCCATGCGCGTCAACGCGAGTTATTCCGCCACGTTGGCGATGAAGCTGCCAAAAATGCTCGAACGCGATTTCGCGCCGCACTTTTCCGTCAAACACATGTTGAAAGACATGCAGATCGCCAGCCAAATCGCTTTGTCGCATTATCTGGATCTCGGAGTCACTGCCGCGGCGCGCGATCAGTTGTTCGAGCAAATGCAGTGGGGCCGCGGCGACGACGATTATTCCGCCGTGCTGCGCAAGTATTTGCATGAGCCAGGTCCGGGATTTTCCGAAGAGCCACAAATCCAGGAACCGCTCGAACAATCCCACGCCGAAGAATCGATTGCCGCTTCAGCCGGAGCGGAGACGCAAAACGGCGAACCTCAAGAAGCGGACCTCGTTGCGTCGCCGGAGCCTGTGCTTAGCTTCAACGCAACGATGAACGCGACGGCTCCTGCTGCAACGCCGTTGCGGCGTGGGTTTCTCAAACAACTGCTAAGCCGTTTTTCATCCGGAGAGGAATGACGCGGCGCTCAGAGACGGAGCGAGACTTCTTTCTCGACCTCTCCGCGCGCACCAAGCTTCGCGTGACTGGGGCTGACAGGTTCCGATTTCTCAACGGGCAAATCACAAACGATTTGCGCAAGGCGAGTGAAACCGTGGCGGCGGAAGCCTGCGTGCTCAATGCGAAAGGCAAGCTGAATGCGTACATCTTTATCGCCGCACTCGGAGAAAGCTTGCTGATCGATGCCGAGCCGGAGCTTCGCGAAACGCTGCGCGCACGCCTGGAGCGTTACGTCATTGCCGACGATGTTCAGATTGAGGATGTCACGGACAAATTCTCGCTGTTTCACGTTTTCACCGAGGAGCCGCCAGCACTCGACTCTGGCCGGATCGTATCGGCGCGCCGTTTTGCCGCGACGGGTTGGGACATCTGGAGCGATCCAGCACGCCACGATGCCGTGCGAGATGAATTGGCCTCAGCATATTTGTTTATCGATTTTGCAGCCGCGGATTTGCTACGAATCGAACAAGGACTGCCGCGCTGGGGACGCGAACTTACGGATGAGATTATCCCGATCGAAGCAAATCTGGAACAACGCACGGTCGATTACGAAAAGGGTTGCTACATCGGCCAGGAAGTAATCTCCCGAATCAAAATGTCCGGACAAACCAACAAACGATTGTGCGGATTGATCTCGCTGAACAACACGCCGCTCCAGCCCGGGATGAAACTCGTCGCTCCTTCAGCATCTGGAAAAGAAGCCGGCTGGATCACGAGCGCCACGCGCAGCCAACGACTTGGAAAAGAAATCGCGCTCGGGTACGTGAAACGGGGCTTTAACAATCCTGCCACGAATCTGGAGGCACTTTCACTGGATTCGGTTGGAGCGATTCCGGTAGAAGTTGTTTCGCTTCCGTTTCTCTGAAGAATTTCGCAGCTTCAGAATTCCTCTCGCGATTTCTACGAGCGAGACGGCAGCGAAATTGGAAAAAGAAATTTTTGTTTTGCCCTCCGGCTGTGCATTTATAGAATCCAAGTTGCCTCGCGCAAGCAATTAACCTTAACCATTTGCAGCGTCTGAACGAAGCACACCCTGAGCACAGTTTTATTTCATCGGTAGCGTGGCGGCTGCGCAGTGTCGGCGCGGAGGCCGCCTAGCGCCATGGCCAATTTCTTTCCACGCTGGACGAATTGGTTACCCCTCAAGGTGATCGTCTGCGTGATTGTGATCGTTTGTGGCTTGACGGGGGCCACATGGTATTACGCCACGCCGAAGTACACAAAAGTCGGCTACCAGCCGATCCAGCCGGTGCCGTTTCCGCACGATATTCACGTAACCCAACTGGGGATGGATTGCCGGTATTGTCACAGTTTCGTGGAAGTGGCTGCGCAATCGAACGTGCCCAACACTGCGACATGCATGAATTGCCATACGCAAGTGGCGAAAGACAATCCCAAGCTGCAGCCGGTGCAGGACAGCTGGAAAAGCGGTGAGCCAGTCGAATGGGTGTGGCTGTATCGCACGGTCGATTACGTTTATTACAACCACTCAGCGCACGTGAACCGGGGCATCAGCTGTTTCAGTTGCCACGGAGCCGTCAATCACATGTCGGTGGTTCACATCGCCCAACCACACAGCATGGCGTGGTGCCTGGATTGCCATCGGCACCCCGAGAATTATCTGCGGCCGGACGATCAGGTTTTCAATCTCGATTGGAAACCGGAAGACGTTAAGCCGGCGGAGTTTGTTACGAAGTACGGTCAGCCTAGCGACACGCGCGAAGATTTTTCGAAGAAGAAGCAGCTCACCCAATCCGAGATCGGCCAGACGTTGAAAGAGCGCTGGAAGATTACTCCGCCAACAAATTGCCAGGGGTGCCACAGATGATCACAAGGCGAAGCCCATGAAACGCGTTTTCCATCATCCGCCTGAGCCATCCAACGGCACAAAATATTGGCGTAGCATCGGCGAGCTGAGCGATACGCCCGAGTTTCGGCAGTGGTTGGAACACGAATTTCCCGAAGGCACGGCGGAACTGAATGGCGACGAGTGGTCGCGGCGCGATTTTGTAAAATTGATGGGCGCATCAATGGCGCTCGCAGGAGTTGGCCTAACGAGTTGTCGTCGCCCCGAATTGCATCTCGTCCCCTTCACGAAAAATGTGGAGTGGACCATCCCCGGAAAATTCCTCTACTACGCGACTTCGATGCCTCGCCGCAGCGGTGGCATTCCGCTGATTGCCACGACGGTTGATGGCCGGCCGATCAAGCTTGAAGGCAATCCGCTGCACCCTGCAAGCGGCGGCACCACAGACACGTTTGTCCAGGCGTCAATTCTCGATCTTTACGATCCGACCCGCTCGAAACGTTTTGTCCAGAAAGGGAAGGCGAGCACGCGCGAAGAATTTGAGAAGTTCCTCGGAGAATTTGGCAAAACTATCGTGAACGATCAGGGCAACGGTCTTGCGTTTCTCGTCGAGGAGACGAATTCGCCGACGCGAGAACGCCTTCGCACAGAATTAGAGAAAAAATTCCCGGGAATGCGGTGGTGCGTTTACGAGCCGCGCCTTGGGCAGGAAGCAAACATGGCGATGCAAGCCGCTTTCGGCGCCAACGCGCGGGTGTTGCCGAAATTAGATCGCGCCGACGTGATTCTTGCGCTGGACAGCGATTTTCTCGAATGCGGTCAGGGTGATCTAGAAACAGTGCGTGGTTTCACTTCGCGCCGCCGCGTGAATGCATCGAAGGACAGCATGAATCGGCTGTATGTGGTCGAACATCGATTTACCCTGACAGGCGCGATGGCGGATCATCGGTTGCGTTGTCCAGCCAGTCAGATTCCCGCATTCGCACATGCGCTCGCGACGAAAATTCTCGCGGGAACGAATGATTCCGGTCTGGGCTCTTTGCTTGGAAATTTCCAAGGCGCGTCAAACACTTTCGACGAGCAATGGATTGATGAGGCTGCCGCTGATTTGATGGCAAAACCGGGAGCGAGCCTGGTGCTCGCCGGCCCGACACAGCCGGTTGCTGTGCAAATGCTGGTTTATGCAATCAATGCTGCGCTGAAAAATGTTGGCCAAACGTTGGTCGTGCGTCAGATCCCGCGCAACCCTAAGGCAATCGACATCGCTCAGCTCGCAACGGAAATAAATGAAGGTCGCGTCAAACAGCTGTTCATTTTCGGCGGCGATCCCGTCTATAACGCGCCGCGCGGATTGGTAGAAGATTTACAAACAAAGGCGCCTCTCGATTGGGCGGAGCTGCAAAAGAAAGTCCGGAATATTGTCCGGCTTGGTTACCACGAGGACGCTACATCCGCGCTGAGCCAGTGGCACATTCCGCTTGCCCATTATCTCGAATCGTGGGGCGACGTGCTCACAGCCGGTGGCGATTATTTGTCAGTTCAGCCGATGATCCTGCCGCTCTTCGGTGGCCTGAGCGAAATTGAGCTGATGAACATGCTGCTTGGCGGCCCGAAGCTTCAAGGCCCGGAGCTGGTACAGGAAACCTTTCGCCTAACGAATCCGCCGGGCGATTTTCAAACAGTGTGGTCGCGCTTTTTGCACGACGGTTTTGCTGCGCACGTTCAAAGCGCTGATCAGCAAGCGGCATTCAACGCCGGCGCAGTCGCAACTCTGCCGCGCGATTCCGCGTCGCTTCCGGCGCCCCCTACACAGGAATCGCCGGAGATTGTGTTGACCGGCAGCTACGGCATGGACGACGGCCGCTACGCAAACAACGGTTGGCTCCAGGAACTACCTGATCCAGTCACGAAGTTGAGTTGGGATAATGCGGCGTTGATCAGCCCCGAATACGCAAAAACGCTCGGTGTCGAAACGGGCGATTTGTTGCAGATCGCCGTCAATGAGAAGGGCGCCGGCGGGACCGTGATGAAACGGGAGCTTGTCATTGCAGCGCTCGTATCCCCTGGGCATGCCGACAACTCCGTTACCGTTACGCTCGGTTGGGCGCGCAAAATGCCGCAGTTTGTCGAGCTTCCGTACGCAGGCCGCGATTTGAAAGAAAAATCGGGGCTTACAGAGCAGGCTGGGTTTAATGGCTATTTTTTGCGAACAGCAGCGAATCCGCATGTTGCTGTTGCCGGCGCGAAAGGCATTGAGGCGGTGCAGGTGACCAAAGTCGGCCGCAGTTACCCGTTCTCGATCACACAGGAACATTTCAGCATCGAAGGCCGCGGCCTGATTCGTGAAGGAACGCTCGAGGGCTATCGCAAAAATAACGATTTCGCAAAAGAGGTTCCGGGCGCAGAAGAATTGCCGCATCCGCCGCCGAGTCTTTACACCCATCCGCCGTTGGACGCGCCGCAGCAGTGGGGAATGAGCATCGACTTGAATGTGTGCACCGGCTGCAACGCTTGCGTGATCGCCTGCCAGGCGGAAAACAACATTCCGGTTGTCGGAAAACTACAAGTCTCGCATGGCCGCATCATGCATTGGCTTCGTATTGATCGTTACTACGCCAGTCGCGAGCCGTTCAATCAAGATCGCGGCCACTGGCCGGAGCATCCCGAGATGGTGTTCCAGCCCATGCCCTGCCAGCATTGTGAGAACGCGCCGTGTGAAACGGTTTGCCCGGTCAACGCGACCGTTCACAGCGAGGACGGGCTCAATGTGATGGCTTACAACCGCTGCATCGGCACGCGATTTTGCTCGAACAACTGCCCCTACAAAGTGCGGCGCTTTAATTATTTCGATTACAACCAGCGTCCCGTCGGAAAGAGAAAGCTCGTCGGTGCATTGAACATCTATGAAGAGTATTTTGCGCCGCTCACCACCAAGGGCGCGCCTGACACGATGAAGATGCAGAAAAATCCTAACGTGACTGTGCGCATGCGCGGCGTGATGGAGAAATGCACCTACTGCGTGCAACGCATCGAAGAAGCAAAGATCGTCGCGCTAGCGCGTGCAGGCGCTTCGCCGGACAAGCGGATCCCTCACGATTCATTCACCACTGCGTGCGCGCAAGCTTGTCCAACCGAAGCGATCGTTTTCGGCGATATCAAGGACCCGGAGAGCAGCGTCTCGAAGATGAAACAACAGGACCGCAATTACCGGATCCTCGACTATTTGAATGTTATTCCGCGAACGAGTTATCTCGCGCGCCTTCGCAATCCAAACCCGAAAATGCCTGACGCGAAAGATGTCGGGATCGCGAGCCTGGTCGAGAAAATACCGGAGTAGCTCGATTTATGGACGGAGCAACAGCAGCAGCACCGGAAGTACAGGAGGCAGAGCGGCGAATTGAGCATGTTCCGCTGGTCCTCAACCGGCGCAATTTCAACTGGCTGACCGAGCGCATTTCCGGCGTAATCGAACAGCCCGCCCCGCGGTGGTGGTGGGTGTGTTTTGCCATTACTGCAAGCGCCGCGACCTTCGGGCTTTTTTGCATTGGCTATCAGATTTCCACCGGCGTCGGCACATGGGGAAATCAGATCCCGGTCGGCTGGGCCTGGGACATCACTAACTTCGTTTTCTGGATCGGTATCGGACACGCCGGCACACTGATCTCAGCGATCTTGTTTTTGCTTCGCCAAAAGTGGCGTACGTCGATCAATCGCTCCGCAGAGGCGATGACGCTTTTTGCAGTTATCTGCGCGGCGATTTTCCCAGGCATCCACGTCGGCCGGTTCTGGATGGCGTGGTATATGGCACCGATACCGAACAACTGGGGCATCTGGCAAAACTTTCGCAGCGCGCTCATGTGGGACGTGTTCGCGGTATCAACCTATTTCACCGTCTCGGTCCTATTTTGGTACACGGGCCTGGTTCCGGACCTGGCGACGTTACGCGATCGCGCGACCACGCGGATCAGGAAATTTCTATTTGGAATTTTCGCTCTTGGCTGGCGCGGCTCGAATCGGAACTGGCGCCATTACGAAATGGCGTATCTGCTGTTGGCCGGTCTATCAACGCCGCTGGTTCTCTCCGTGCACAGCGTCGTATCATTCGACTTCGCCTCGACTCTCGTGCCGACGTGGCACACGACTATTTTTCCGCCTTACTTCGTCGCAGGCGCAATCTTCGGCGGGTTCGCAATGGTGCTGACGCTGCTGTTGCCGGCACGCGCGATTTTCAAATTACAGGATGTGATTACGCCGCAGCACATCGACAAAATGGCGAAGATTATTTTGCTGACGGGTTCATTCGTCGGTTACGCCTACGCGATGGAGTTCTTTATTGCCTGGTATAGCGGCGACCATTACGAGCGATTCGCGTTTTGGAACCGCATTTTCGGTCCGTACTGGTGGTACTGGTGGTTCGGCATGCTCTTTTGCAACGTGGTTTCGCCGCAACTGTTTTGGTTCCGCTGGTGCCGGCATAACGTGCTGGTCGTCTTCTTCGTCTGCATGTGCGTTAACGCCGGCATGTGGTTCGAGCGATTTATCATTATCGCGGGCGGTTTGGTCCGGGATTTTCTGCCATCGTCATGGAGAGTTTATCACCCTACCTGGGTCGATATCTGGACGTACATCGGCACGATCGGAATTTTCACTTCGCTGTTCCTTCTATTCATTCGATTTCTCCCGATGATCGCGATGTCGGAAGTCAAGACCGCCGTGCCCGAGGCGGATCCGCATTATGGGGAGTTGCCGGGAGTCGAACCGGTCTCTCCGGGCGGAAAGGAGCGCGCGCGATGATAACGACTCCGTATGGTCACAAAGTTTATGCCATGGCAGCGGAGTATCCGAGCGCCGCCGCGCTTTACGAAGCCGCGAAGCGCGTGCGCGATGCTGGTTTCCGGCGATGGGACGTGTATTCGCCATTTCCGATTCACGGGATGGACGATGCCATGGGACTCGGCAAATCGTGGCTGAGCGGCTGGGTTCTGTTTGGCGGAATCTCGGGATTCCTTACCGCGGTGCTGGTCGAATTTGGCCCGTCGTCGTTTCTCTACCCGCTCGATGTTCACGGTAAGCCGACAGGCTTTTTCACTGTTCCTGCCTTTTTCCCCATCATGTTCGAACTCACGGTGCTGTTCGCTGCATTTTCGGCGTTCTTTGCGTGGCAAATCATGAATCGCTTGCCGCGCTGGAACCATCCGATGTTCAACTGGGAACGTTTCAGCCGCGTGACCAATGACGGATTTTTCCTCGCAATCGAAGCTCGTGACCCGCGGTTTACGGAAAACGGCGTGTACGAGCTGCTGGAGCAAACTGGCGGCGAGCATATCACCATCGTGCACGAGGACTAAATATGCTCCGCGGATTCTTTGTGATTTTTGTGCTGTGCATGATCGCGATGGTCGCCGTTCTCGGCTTTCGCGGGCAGAAAGGCACACAGCCGCCGACGGAAGTTTTCCCTGACATGGTGCGACAACCCAAAGTGCGCGCACAGGCGCCGCTCGATTTTTTTGCTGATGGACGCGGTCCGCGTTTGCCAGTAGCTGGCACGGTCCCCGTCGGCTACGAAATGCCGAAACCAAAGTCTGAGGGCTCGCCGCCCGGCATGACAGGAGACGCGCTGGAGGAAGCGCACATGCGGATCGCCTTCAGTGCTGGAACTGATTACTTCAACACCGGCAAAATGGACGATCAATGGGGAACCGGGATTCCGTTGCCGGTAACGCGCGAGTTGATGGAGCGCGGGCAGCAGCGGTTCAACATCACGTGCGCAATGTGCCACGGCCCGGCGGCTGGCGGCAATGGGATCACGAAGCAGTACGGGCTTGCGACCGTGGTTTCGCTTCAGGACGATCGCCTTCGCAAAATGTCCGACGGTGAGATTTTCAACACCATTACAAACGGAAAAAACACGATGATGGCTTACGGGCCGAACATCGTCGTCGCGGATCGCTGGGCTATTATTGCTTACCTCCGTGCGTTGCAACGCAGCCAGCACGCGACGATTGCCGATGTTCCCGAAGATCAACGCGCGGAACTGGACAAACCGGCGTCACCGCCGCCACCTGCGGCGACTCCTGCAAAATGAGCGAGCGTTTACACACGGTACCGATGCCGGAAGGCGAATATTTCGACAGCCGTCGATTTACAGGGCTTTCAACTCTCCTCGGCGTGATTGCCGTTGTGAGCCTGGTGCTTTGTCTCATCGGCGCGTTGGTGAACCCGCATCAATTCAGCTATTCCTGGTTGTTTGCGTTTGTGTTTTTCTTCACGCTCTGCGCCGGCTGTTTCTTCTGGACGATTGTGCACCACGCCACCGACGCGGACTGGTCTGTGGTTGTGCGGCGTCAATTGGAAAATATTGCTGTGTTGTTAGGGGTGCTGGCAGTCCTTTTTATTCCAATCCTGCTGCTGCGCCGCCATCTCTACTCGTGGATGGACATTCCGCCGGGGCATGAGGCGAATCTGGATTCCAAGCGCGCGTATCTCAACGTCAACTGGTTTCTCATCCGCGCGATTATCTTTTTTTGTTTTTGGATCATCGCGTCACAATTGCTGCGGAGATTTTCCGCGCGCCAGGACAAAGACGGAAATCCGCTGTTCACGATTTGGATGCGCCGGGTGTCGTTCATCAGTCTGCCGCTGTTCGCCCTTTGTCTCACGTTTGGCGCCGTCGATTGGATGATGAGTCTCAACTACCGCTGGTATTCAACCATGTTCGGCGTGTACATCTTTGCCGGAACGGCGGGCAGCTCGATGGCATTGCTCGTCATTGTGATCACCGCTTTGCGGCAAGCCGGTTACCTGAACGGAATCGTCACGCTCCAGCACTATTACATCATGGGGAAATGGATGCTCGCGTTCTGCGTTTTCTGGGCCTACATCGGTTTTGGCCAGTACATGCTGATCTGGTACGCAAACATCCCGGAGGAGACGCAATTTTTCCTGATACGAAATACGCAATCGTGGTGGGCACTCAGCATGATTCTGGTGATCGGTCGGTTCTTTGTGCCGTTCGGGATTTTGCTATTGCAATCGATTAAGAAAAATCCGCACCAGCTTAGTATCCTTGCCGGCTGGATGCTCCTCATGCAAATGCTGGACATGTATCTGATCGTTTTACCTGCGTTACACGGAACAGGCGTGCACGTGAGCATCTGGGATTTCATTTGCCTGATCGCGATCGGTGCCACGCTCAGTTTTGTTTATCTGCGAGTGGTGCCCAGAAGTTCGCTGTTCCCTGTTCGAGATCCGCGTCTGATTGAATCTCTCACGACCGTCAACTGAAATGGCCGACACCCAATCAGCTCTCAGGATTGCCTACTCGCGCGCGCCGTTCTCCACATGGCTCGGTATTGTGTGTCTCTTCGGTTTGTTCGGTCTAATCGTGCTCGCGGTGATCGGGCCGTCGCCGCGCACAAGTGATTACGAAGAAACGCGCGCAAAGAAGCGCATGGAAAAGTTGAAGACGTTGCGCGAAGAAAGCCAGAAGGAGCTCACGACGTACGCATGGGTCGATAAGAACAAAGGCGTTGCCCGAATCCCGATCGATCGCGCGATGGAAGTCACAGTTGCCGACCTGGCGCAGAAAAAGCCCGCGCCCGCCGGCCCGATCGCAACGCCGGTCGCGCAAACAGCGCCTGCCGGAGCACCATCCGCGCCGGCGGCTTCTCAACAGCCAGGCACGGCCCAGCCGGCTCAGCCCGGCGCGTCTGGCGGTTCTCCCGCCGGACAACGCGCCGCGTCGCCTCCTCCTGCAACTCAACAATCACCACCGGCCGCTTCTCCCGCACCAGCCACCACGCCATGAACACTGAGGTCTTCTACTGTGCAAGCTGAATGAACACTACCGGAATTCCACTGAAAGACCCGGCGGTCTCTGCTGCTGCCGGCGACACGGAGCAGTTGGAGCGCGCGTATATCGACGCATCGACGCGCGTGCCCGTGCTGATGTTTTATACCTCGGCGATCGCATGGCTGATCGTGGGCACCGTTTTGGCGATGGTCGTCTCCTTCAAGTTGCACTCACCGGATCTGCTCAGTGGCATTAGTTTTATCACGTGGGGAAGGCTCCGCCCGGCTCACATGAACGTGATGGTTTACGGTTGGGCGTCAATGGCCGGAATGGGCACCGCCGTTTGGTTGATGGCAAGATTGTGCCGAGTGACATTGCGATTTCCACTGTTGCTCGCTGCCGGCGCCGTGTTCTGGAACGTGGGCGTGCTGATAGGCGTGGGCGCAATCCTGCTCGGTGATAGCACCGGGTTTCAATGGCTCGAGTTTCCGCGTTACGTGGCCGTCATTCTGTTTGTCGCCTACACGCTTATGGCTTCCTGGGCGGTGCTCATGTTTCGGTATCGGCGCGGCGACCAAATTTACATCACGCAGTGGTATTTACTCGGCGCGTTCCTCTGGTTCCCATGGCTTTATGCGGCCGGACAATTGATGCTTTTTGTTGTCCCCGTACAGGGAGTCCTGCAATCGGCAGTGACGTGGTGGTACGCCAATAATCTGCTGTTTCTCTGGTTCGGCGCCATCGCTCTCGGCACGGCGTACTACATGATCCCGAAGGTAATCGGCCGTCCGGTTTACAGTTATCACCTGGCAACCATCGGTTTTTGGACGTATGCGCTTTTTTCAAGCTGGACCGGAATGACGCGATTGGTGGACGGTCCGTTTCCGGCGTGGATGATTACAGCGAGCATCGCCGCGACGATTTTAACGATGATTCCTGTAGCCACTGTGGGACTGAATCATCATTTGACCATGCAGGGATATTTCCCGCTGATGCGTTACAGCCCAACCCTGCGCTTTACGGTCTTCGGCGCCATGTCTTACACGGTCTTTAGTATCATCGGCGTATTGATCTCGCTCCGGTCGGTTGCGAGCTACGTGAATTTCACCCAGGTGAGCATCGCATATACGCATCTTGGCCTGTATGCGTTTTTTACGATGACGATTTTCGGTTCGATGTACTACATCGTCCCGCGATTGGTTGGTCGTGAATGGCGTTACGGATCGCTGATTAAACTGCATTTCTGGGCATCGGCCTACGGCATCGGACTGATGACGCTCATGCTGCTCGCTGGCGGCTTTCTGCAAGGCGCGAACTTGGAAAACCCGGGGCTACCATTCAGCGAAAGCATTGAATCTGTGTTGCCATATCTTCGCGGACGCAGTCTCGCCGGCATCTTGCTGACCGTGTCGCATTTTATTTTCGCGTATCACTTCGGCTTGATGCTTTTAGGATTGGGCCGCACATCGACTGTCCCGACATTTCTCAACCCGGTCGAAGCCGAGACATCTGGAGGTCATTAATGAAAGGCCTTGCTCCTCTCTTCCTAGGAATCTTCGGCACATTTGCGTTTTCGTGGGTGGGGCTCACTGTCATCCCGAACTGGCAAATCGGATCTCTCAATCCGCAATCCGACGAGGAGGGGACGGAAATTTATCCGCGCCCGCAATCGGGAATGTTCGCGCGGGGCGGGCACGTTTACGCAGCAAACGGCTGCGTCTATTGCCACAGCCAACAAGTCCGCGCCGACTACATCGCCGACGATATCGAGCGAAAGTGGGGCAATCGCCGCAGCGCGCCGCGCGATTACATTTTTGAGCGCCCGGTATTTCTCGGAAAAATGCGAATGGGCCAGGACCTCGCGAACATTGGCGCGCGCGCACCAGCGCCCGAGGAATCTCCGGCGCCTGCAAGCGCAGCGGCTTTGCCGGCTCCTGCACAAGCAGCATCACCTTCGTCCGGGACTCCGCCGGCAACAGCGCCCGGGACTTCGCCTGCCAGCGCGGGTTCGCCAAATGCATCACCGCCGCCGGGACAGCGGACTGGCATTGCTTCGCCATCACCCGGACAAATGGCGAACGCTACTCCCGGAGGAAGCAGTCCTGCCGCGCCGAGCGCGCAGACTCCCAGCGCGCCATGGCCCATCCAGACAGCCGGACTGCCGCCGATGTATTCTGCCGCGTGGCATCATGTGCATCTTTATGCGCCGCGCAGCATCAACCCTGATTCAAACATGCCGGCATACCGTTTCCTCTACGAAAAACGACGCATCGCCGGCGAGCGTTCTGCAGAAGCGTTACAACTTTCGGGTTCCGATGCGCCCCCGCAAGGCTGGGAGGTTGTTCCCACGTACGATGCAAAATGTGTTGTGGCTTATTTGATGGGGCTCAATCAATCCCATCCGTTAAAAGATGTCAGATCAGCGGGAGGGGCACCTGCGACCGGGGGAGCTTCCCCACCAGCGGTCCAGGGTGCTTCACCCGCACCTGCAGCAGGAGGATCGCCTGCTGCTCCTAAATGACGATGCAATGAATGACGAACCGAAAACGCCGCCACGCACAGGGCAGGGAATGGATTACGGCGAACAGGCCGACGTGCAACAGGTGCACGCGGCTGTGCAGCGCGAGAAACGCGAACCGCGCGTGGGCGCCGAGCCGCTCTCAATCTGGCTCATTGCGATTTACGGACTGGCGATTTTCTTTGGCGGCGCGTACCTCGGCCGTTACTCGGGAAATTTCACCGACGGCGGACTCGATCCGATGGGTTCGCCGCCGGCGCCCAAGAAGGCAGTGGCAGGCGGACCGGGTGGCGGCGAGCAGGCTGAACTTTCGCCGCACGATCGCGGCAAGAAAGTTTTTTCTGCAAATTGTCAGACGTGTCACCAAGCGACTGGGCTCGGCGTGGCCGGGCAATATCCGCCACTGGCCGGTTCGGAATTTACGAATGGGGGCTCGCGGCGGATGGGCATGATCGTGCTGAAAGGTTTACAAGGCCCGGTCACGGTTAAAGGCCAACAGTACGGCACTGCGGTCATGCAACCGTGGGACAAAACCTTGACGGATAAACAAATCGCCGACGTCATGACCTACGAACGAAGCGAGTGGGGAAACAACGCCAGTCCCGTTACACCTGAACAAATCGCCGCGTTACGCAAAGAACTGGCCAGTCATGCCGAATCATTTAATGAACACGATATCCTCGCAGCCCCTGACGAAGATATTCCCGGCGGCGCAGCATCGGCTGGCGGCGAGCCGCCGAAACCCGGCGAAGCTGCGAAACCCGCCGCGCCGCCAAAGCCGTAGCCAGCTTTCCCGCTACAACGCTTCTGCGAGAAGCTCGGCCATGTGTTTTGGCCGGAGATTCGTTAGGTCGGGAATTTGATGACGGCAACTTGTGCCCGAAGCGATGACTTCAAAATATTACTTTATTAGAAGCATGGCCGGCACCGATCCATGACGTTCACTGAATCGCGCCCCATCAAAACTCTTGCAGCCTGGATATTCAAATGTCTCCGGTGGCTGTCCGCTGGGATTGGATTTCTTTGTCGAGTCGTGCTCATCGGGTGGGCCACTCTCGCGCTTTACTATTCAAATCTGCCATGGGCCTGGCTGCGACTGTCGCTGGCGGTGGCTTTTTTGGCATTCGGTTTCTGGGCCTTATGGGTGACGCGGAGACCACGAATGTTTCTCGCCTTCGCGGGAGTGTTTCTGAGCGTGCTTGTCTGGTGGCTCTGCATCCGCCCTTCGCATGATCGTGATTGGCGACCCGAAGTCGCGGTCATGCCTCGGGCGATCATTGACGGCGATCGAGTTCGCATCACCGGTTTTCGCAATTTTGAATACCGCAGCACGGATGATTTCACGGTGCGATATGAAGAACGCGAGTTTCTCATCTCGCATCTGACCTCGCTCGATTTCTTCGTGTCCTACTGGAAGCAGGGGCCAGTGGGACACACCTTCGTGAGTTTTAACTTCGACAACGCCCTTCCTCTCTGCATCTCCATCGAAACAAGGCCGGAGATCGGCGAAGGCTTCAACCCAATAGCGTCGCTCTTCAAGCAATTCGAGCTGATCTACGTCGTCGGTGATGAGCGCGACATTGTAGGTGTTCGCACCAATTACCGGAAGGAGGAGGTGTATCTTTACCACATCCTGGCATCGCCCGAAAATGCGCGTCGGCTTTTTCTAGTGTACATGGATCGGATTAATAAACTCGCTGATCACGCGGAGTTTTACCATCTGCTGAGCAACAGTTGCACGATCAACATCGTGCGCTACGCAAACGCAGCTGGCAGGATCGGCAGATTTGATATCCGTCATCTCCTCAACGGTTTCATCGACCGGTACGTCTATAGCGCAGGACTGGTCGACAACACTTTGCCTTTTGACGAACTTCGCCGGCATTCTCGGATCAATGACGCCGCGTTGGCTGCCGGCGACGCTCCGGATTTCTCCCAGCGTATTCGTGCCTCCCTACCTTTTCCGGGACCTTGAGCATGCCAACACGATCATTTTCTTCTACAGCAACAATGGCGGACGATCCCATGGCCCAAGCGCCAACTCGAAGAAGTCGAACTGCGATGAATTTGCGAGTTGTCAATTGAGTGATCGGAGTGGCTTCGCCCTTCTCTAAACCTAGGGAATCTCGACAACCGGCTGAGGCGCGACTAGAATTCGTTCCGCGCGGGCCTTTAGGCTCGCGCGTTCTCCAGCCAATATCATGGGCCGCGGTGCAGGCTTCTTTTACGCGATGGGACGAACCAAGCTTCAAGGCGCCAAGCGAAAACGCTGGGCGGTTGAGAGACAACCCAACCCGTAATGCACATTCCTATACTGGCGGACGAATCCACGTCGATCTCTTGCAGTCCAATTTCATTAAACGTGTTGTGAGTTAGTCATCGTGCCGAGCCGAGCTATTGGGAGTGTCTGTGTTGACCTTGACGAGGCATCGCTCTGCGCAGTGCATACAAGTGAATTGGTGATGAAGAACCATGTCGAACACAACGGCGACCCAAGAAGCGAGCCCGAGCACGGCTAGAACCCGTTTCGAGCCGGTTGCTGCGTCCGCCAGTCCGGCCCTAGCACGAACCCGTCGCAGTGCAGGCAACGGAAGGAGAAAACAAGCGGAAGGAACACGTACATGTTGATAAAAACGATGCACAGCGCAACTGCGAAAAGAATCGCCCAATGGAAACAGAAGACCAGAAGAATACCCATGAGTAACAAAGCGAACCAGCCGGAGGACCATACACCGAGCCACGCTACCACATACAGAAAATGCGACCGTGGATGGCTTAGCATTGTAGACTTAGATTAGCGATAACAGGATCAGTAAACAATGGTGCAACCCAAGCATTGGTTTCATTTGGTCCGTCATAATTGCGTGTCAAACGCATGGTCGTTGACCAGATTGACACTGATGGCGAACGGATGCTGGGCTTGTCCTGTGTCCATCCGACGCGCTGCAATCGGCTTCAGCTTGGACACCTCACTCATGGCGAACCGGAGATTGCTCTCCTTGCGTTTGTCGAGTGCGGCGTCAGTAGCACTGCGCCCACTAACAAGCAACCAGCCGACATCGTCTGGGAATCGCGGTTGTGGTCGTGCGTCGCACGAACATGGCGTGCCAGTGTATGGCGATCACGCGCCGGAGATAGTACACAAAGAAACATTTGCCCGTCACTCCTGCTACCAGTCCCCGTCTCGCTGCAACGAGCACCTCCGCGACCCTGACCTTGAGTCCTCACTTGGACACTGCATTCTTGTAGATCCTGCCATCCTTCATAATGATCAGAAAGTTTTTGTCGGGGTCTTCGACCAGCTTGATATTTTCCAAGGGATTTCCACCGACCAACAGCAGATCAGCAAGTGCGCCTTCTTCCACAACACCAAGCTTGCCCGGATAGGGATTGATAAATCCGGAGAGTGCCATTAACTCGCCATTGTCGGCCGTGGCCATCTTGAGCACTTCCGCTGGTGTGTACCACTGCACCATCACGGAGAGATCGGTTCCGTGTCTCCTGGCCGCACTGGGGTCGAACAAAATATCTGCGCCCCAAGCCGTCTTGATCTTGTACTTCTTCGCCAGTTTATAGGCGTTGTCCGTTCCGGCCCACACCTGCAGGGCCTTCTTCTGCGAAACTGGGCTCATTCGCTGAAATGCGCCTTCATCATACCGCAACGGCTGCAAGCTCCACCAGATGCCCTTATCTGCCATCAACTTGGCCGTCGGCTCGTCGATTAAGTGGCCGTGTTCAATGCACTTTACGCCCGCAGCGATCGCTTGTCGGATCGAACGGGGCATATAAGCGTGGACGGTCACGTAAGTGCCCCAATTTTCGGCAGCCTCAACCGCCGCACGAATCTCCGGTTCAGTGAACTGAATTGATTCGATCGGATTGAGAGGCGAGCTGACGCCGCCACCGCCCATGAGTTTGATCTGACTCGCTCCTGCTCTCAACTGTTCTCTGGCTCGCAGGCGGACCTCATCGGGGCTGTCGGCAATGGCTGCGATGCCTTCGACCTCGGAGTTGCTCAATGGCCCACCTAGCTTTCGCGGAAGCTCGAAGAGAAACCGAAAATCTCCATGACCCGAAGTTTGCGAGATCATCGCCCCCGACGGATAGATGCGTGGACCAACCATCACACCTTCGTCAATGGCGCGTTTGAGGCCGAATACGGGTCCGCCCAAATCGCGCACAGTCGTGAAACCACTCATCAGCGTCGCTTCAGCTTGTCGCGCAGCCAGAAGATGGAGGTAGGATGGCTCCGAAGTCATGAGGACTAGCTGGGGTGTCGCTGCCATGAACGAATGCCAATGCGCGTCAATGAGGCCCGGCATTAAGACCCGCCCGTTTCCCGCAACGACTTGGACATTCGCATTCGCGTCGACTGTGATCGGGCTCGCAGATATTCGCTCGATAGTGTTACCTCTAATCAACACATTAGAAGGAGCCGACAGCGTGGGACCCGTACCGTCGAAGATCCGCACATTCTGAAAAAGCGTTACCCCTTTTGGGATCGGAATGCTTGGAGGCTGGCCCGGCACTTCTATGTCATAGTCTTGCCCCAGGCTCACCTGGCAAAGCGCGATTAACAGTAATGCCAATACCGACGATGGGCACAGCACGAGTTTCAACTTCGCGCAATTATTTGACGGATTGTCTCGTGGCATTTTTCGATCTGGACAATCATTCCTCATCGTTTGCATCGAAAACGCGTTTATCAGCTTTCTAGCTTATGTTCATGTTTATCTTTGCGATCGAATGCCGCACAATCAAGCCTTATTGGGCCATTATTTGCTGCCGCGATTCGTTTGCCAATCCGCTGCTCCAAGACGCGCACAACGCGATTCTGAGAAGCTGGAAAAAGGATTCGACTCGTCGCGGCGCCGGTTCGAGTAGGGCCATTTAATCACGACAACGGACGGATGCGCAGCAAACGTGCGACGCTCAGTACGTCACGGCTTGTACATGGCCGTACTAGTCGCCGCGCGACACAATCCAATCCTGCGCGCCTTCTATCTGCGGTTGCGTGCTGCCGGTAAACCGGCCAAACTCGCTCTGACTGCAACCATGCGAAACTCTAGATCGTTCTCAATAGTGCTCTCAAACCGAATCCAACCTATGCTTGAAATCAAGACAGTTACTAACCGCTACGTGGCGCATGTTCACATTTCAGATGGCTAGATCGCTTCCATTTCGAGAAAGGTTCGCTCTCGGTAGCGGTAGCTCACCTCTTTCTCGTTAGACATAACCACTCATGCTTGACTATCTCGCCGTAAATAAGGAGTGGATATTCGCCGGTGTCGGATTCTCAGTTGTTGCAGCAATTATCTTCATAGTTCGATCGATTCTTAACCGCCGTCGCTTTGACGGCTCGATATCAACGCGCCCTTTCTCCGTCGAAGTCGTCCGAGACATTGGGAAGCGGCCACCAGTGATCGTGAGACGCATCCTTCCATTTCTTTCAGTCGGTTACGTCATTTATGCGTTCTTGATCGCGTGGTTCATCTGTCGGCTTCTGATCCGTGTTTACCGGGCACAGTCCGCTGGCCAGCTACAATTGTCAGGCATCAAGTGCATGCCGCTCGCTATGACCTCATTTTTCGCCTTTGCCTTTATTGGCATATGTCTTTGCCTCACATTGTGCCTTTCAGCACGGCGTTGGCGACGCGGCGCGCTGGTGCTTGCCTGCATTTCGTGTATCTCAATTCCTATCGGCACGATTTTAGGCGGACTCACGATCTATGTTCTCACACGCCGGGAGGTCAGTTCCGACTTCACGTAACCGATCTAAGCAGGGACCGATATTTGCGCGAGAATCGCTAAAGATGCTTCAGAGATGTCATTCCCTTGCGGTCCTAATAATTAGTACAGTAATTGCTGGCAGACGTGACTTCCGGGGAGGGTGGCCAGCACGTAGCGCCGGCCACCGGGTCGCTTGGCGAAGCGCTTCGTAGATCGGCGTTAGCGAAACCAGCTTACCCGTGCTCGCTGAAATCAGGACAAAGACATCCAGATCAAAGGTCAGAACCGGCTCAGTATAAAAGGTCGCGCCCATTGCGCCCCTAATAGCATAGCGAGAGAAAACGCCTTCCCTCTCCAGTTCACTTAGAATCTCGAGCGTCCGCCTCACGATCGGAGCGTAAGACGTTTGGGGAATGAAATCAGCAGCGATTTTGAGTGAATCCCCGCTTTAGAGGTTGGCACTTCGTCCTTCAACCTTCCAACTTCCTGGAGAATAGCAGAAGTTGCAGGTATGTGACCAGCCTTCGTGAAATCAAACCACGGCTTGGCGAGGAAACCAGAAAAAGGCGTTATGGCAACGCTTCTGCGAGAAGCTCGGCCATGTGTTTTGGCCGGAGACTCGTTAGGTCGGTAATTTGATGGCGGCAACTTGTGCCTGACGCGATTACTTCTGTTCCCGGGGGCTGATTTTCGATTTGATCGAGCAATCGTTGCGCGACTTGGAGCGATAGATCGTATTTTCCTGCGAGTGCGCCGAATGCGCCTGCCATTCCGCAGCAGGCTGTGTCCGTTACCGTGGCTTTTCTTCCAGGCAAACGTTCGGCTAGCGTGGTCATGAACGCCGGATTGAGAATCGACTTGGCATGGCAATGCGGGTGGATCACTACGTTTGCCGAGCGCTCATTCAAACGAAGTGCCTCTGGTTCTTTCGCCAGCAAATCGTCCACGAATTGTTCGAACAAGAAACAGCGCCCCGCAATCTTTTCGGCGTTTTCGATTTTCAGCTCGCGGTAATCGTCGACAAACATCGACCAGCAGGAGGGTTCGAGGAAGAGAATTGGAGTGTTGGAGTCTTGGATTGATGAAAGAGAATCGAGGTTGATTTTGGCGAGTTTCGCCGCGGCATCGAGGTTTCCCTGGCTAAATGCGGGGCGACCGCAGCAGCGGCGATTTTTTACGAGCGACACTTCAAAGCCGAACGCTTCCAGCACTTTCACCGCTGCAATGCCGATGTGCGGCTCGTGATAACGCACGAAGGTATCGTCCCAAAGAATGACTGGGCCGCGGTTCTCAAGGAGCGGTGGTTTGTAACCGCCGGAGCGATCTAGAGATCGCCCTTCTTTGTTGGTGGCGTCCGCCGCGGCGGACGCCCTGCAGTGTTTCACAAACCAACGATCGAAGCGTTCACTTGCATAACGGGGCAGCGAGCGTCGTCTGGAGATTCCAATTGTCTTCTCCATTGCGATGCGCGCCGCCTTGGAACCGAGAAGCCGATTCGTCAGCCTCGGTATGAGACAGCCAAGTTTGCCTAACAAGTCGACATTGCTCAGAATACGTTCGCGCAGCGGCAGGCCATCGCGGCGCCATCGCGCGTGAAGCATTTCCGCCTTAAGCAGTGCCAGGTTCACGTTCGACGGACATTCCGGCGTGCAACCTTTGCAGGAGAGGCAGTTGCTCAGCGCGGCGTCGAGCTCGGCGGATTTCATCGGGTCTTTGGACTGCGGCGACATGTCGCCGCTTTCGAAAGCGCGGACATGTCCGCGCACTCCAAATCCACGTTCGAGCGCTGCCCGAATGATGTTGGCGCGGCCGCGTGTGGACATCACTTCATCGTGTGTCGCGATGAACGTCGGACACATGATGCCACTCTGTTTAAGGCAGCCCCCGCAGCCGTTGCATTGCTCGAGGTTGCCTATGAACGATCGGTCCTTGAACGCAAACGCGAGCACTGGCTGAAACGGAAGTTCGAGTGGACGAGTAAAATTCTCGCGCAAATGATTGTCGATTTTGTTTTGATGCCCGTCCGGCTCGGACCCATCGGCTAAAATTTTTCCAGGGTTGAAAACATTCTTGGGATCGAACGCGCGTTTGATTTCGCGCATCACATCGAGCAACTGATTGCCAAGTTGGTCGCGCATGTATTCGGTGCGCGCGATGCCGACTCCGTGCTCGGCGGAGAGCGAACCTTTGAACTGACGCACCAGCGCGGAAGTTTCGTCTGCGACTTGCCGGAATTTTTTCAGATCGCCGGCGCGGTGCATATCGAGCACAGGCCGCACATGCAAAAGTCCGCTCGCGGCATGGCCGTAATAGCTCGCCATCAGCCCCAGCGGTTTCATAATTGATTGCAAACCGCGTACGTAATCGGGCAATTGCGCGGGACGAACAGCGGCGTCTTCGATGAACGCGACCGGCTTCGCCGAACCGATGCATCCCGTCAAAAGCGACAAACCGGATTTGCGCACGGACCAGACCATGTTCATTTGCGCCGGGTCGGTGAGAATCTTTGTGCGCAGCCCGATTTTTTTGGATTGCAGAACCGACAAACGCTCCGCGACGTCTTCGTAGAACTCGACGATCAAAATCGATTCGCACGGTTTCGATTCCAATTCGAGCAGATCGCGCGCGGCCTGAAACTGAAGTTGACCTTTGGTTTGATCGAGCAACGGCCGATCGATGTGTTCGATCGCTGCAGGCTTGAGATCGAGAAGCTCAACTGTCGCCTGCATTGCTTCCGCCACCGACGCGAAAAAGATCAAACCCAAACCTTTCTGGTGGGGCAGCGGAGAAATCATGAGCTCAGCGGAGAAGATGGCCGCCAGCGTTCCTTCGCTGCCGGCGAGAATATGGGTCAGATCATTTGGCACGCGCAGGAATCGTTCGATGCCGTAGCCCGGCCATCGTTTGATCAAACCGCGGGGCCAGCGTTCGGCCATTTCGGTGCTCGCCGAGCGAACGAGCTTCTCAATCTTTGCCTGCTCGCAGACCAAAGACTCATGGCCTGCTCCGATTTCTTCAACGCGACCATCAGCCAACACGATTTCCAGTGAAAGCACGTGATCGGATGTTGTGCCGTAAATCGGGCAACGCGCGCCGGACGAATTGTTCGCGATCATTCCGCCGAGCGTGGCACGCGAGCTCGTTGCTACGTCGGGCCCGAAACAAAAACCGTGCGGCTTTAGAAATTCGTTGAGTTGGTCCAGTACAACTCCGGCGCCGACGCGGACGCTGCGTTTTTCAAGATCGAGATCGGTGATCTGCCGGTTATGGCGCGAAAAGTCGACGATTAATCCATCGCCAATCGCATTGCCCACGAGACTCGTGCCGGCGCCGCGAGGCGTGATGGAAAGACCTGCATCCGCTGTTGCGTGAATGACAAGGCTCGCCTGCTCTGCGGTTTTCGGAAACGCCGCACCGACTGGGTGTATTTGGTAAATCGATGCGTCAGTCGAGTAGAGTTGACGCGTCAGGTTGTCAAAGCGCGCATCGCAACCCGTCTGTCTGATTTTCCTTTCCTGCGCAGAAGTCATTTGTAGCTCTCAAATTACTGTCAGCGCGACCAAAATAAACTGTAGCCACGGTCCCTGTGGGCCGTCTTCTAATGTGTAACGAGCCGTAGAGATGGTGGCTACTACACCACTGATCGCAAGCACCAGCAATTGCGGCTGACACAGCCGCCGCTACACCTAAAGCAAATCCATTTGGGTGTCTTCAGGCATCGGTTCGGCGAAACGAACGCCGACGCCGATCAGGCGCACAGGTTTGCCAGTTCGCCCGAATGCTTCCTCTAATAGCGACCGAAACCCTTGCAGCGTCGGCGCAACTCCCGTGCGCTCGGCTGTGGTGCGCGTGAAATCGTTGAACTTCAGTTTCACGAAAATCTTTGTGACCTCGCGCGTTGATTCTTTTTGCGCCAGATCAGCCATCACATCCTGGAAGAGTTCTTCGAGTTTTTCTTCGCATTGTTCGAGCGTGGCAAGATCGACAGCGAACGTTTCCTCCGTGCTCAGCGATTTGCGCGGACGATCGGGTTCGACCGGCCGGTCATCGATGCCGCGGCAAAGCTCGTAGAGCTCAAGGCCAAATTTGCCGAAAACGTTAACGAGCTCAGGCCGCGAGAATCGCTGGACCTCGCCACAGGTTTTGACGCCGAGTTCTTCGAGTTTTCGTTCGCTCTTCTCGCCGATTCCCCAGATTTTGCGCACGGGCAGGTCTTTCATGAAATCCGCGACTTGTTCCGGCCTCACTTCGAACTGGCCGTTCGGCTTGTTAATCTCGCTCGCGATTTTCGCGATGAGCTTGTTTGGACCAATCCCCGCGGAAGATGTGAGTTTCGTCGTGCGAAAAATTGCACTGCGGATTTCTTGCGCGAGTGCTGCCGGCGCGGTCGCGTGCACACTGACATCAAGATAAGCTTCGTCGAGTGACAGCGGTTCGATGATCGAAGTGAATTGGTAAAGAATTCCGCGGATGATCGCCGCTTCACGCCGATAAACATCGAACCGCGTCGGCAGCACAATCAAATTCGGGCAGCGTTGCAGCGCCATGAACGTCGGCATGGCTGAGCGGACACCGAACTTGCGAGCCTCGTAATTGCAAGTGGTCAAAACCCCGCGTCTCTCGCGTGCGCCTCCCACGCCGACAGGCTTGCCCCGCAGCGAAGGCCGGTCCCGCACTTCGATCGCTGCGTAGAAACAGTCCATGTCGAGATGAATGATGGAGCGCGACGCCTTTTCCACGTGCCAATATGTAGCGCTAAATATTGCTTCGCCATGTTGAGCCCAGTCGGTGCTCAAGAGGAGGAGCGGGCGAAGTTAGGCGAATCCCGCACATAGCATGTGGTAATTGTGTTCTAATCTGGAATTGAAACAATCTATGGCATGAAAAAATTCATGGCAGTTATCGGTATAATCTTAGCTTGCTTTGCAGCTTCATCTTCGGATGCGGCTACGATCGCCGCTGGAACGGTGCTAACCGTCCGGACGACGAGTCAAATCTCAGAAAGAGATCCGGTCGGTAGAACATTCACAGCGCAGATCGGCCAGAACGTCGTCGTCAATGGAGCGACGGTGTTGAGAGCTGGAACGCAGGTGACCGGAAGAATTCGTGGATACTGTGACTCAGCGTACCTAAATTTTCTGATCCCCAGGCTTATCCCTGCTTTCGCCTTTTAATACCAAAGAACTGCGCCACTAGCTTGTCGAGTATGCGCATCGGAATCAGCCGCGGAATGGTCCAGTTCACAAAGCGTTTCGGTACAATGGCGGATCGCACTCTGGGCCGTGTAACTGTGAGGGCACGCCAGACAGCCTTTCCGATCACTTCAGGCGCAAGCCCGCTCTTAGCCTCTTGCGCTGAATAGCGCTCAAATTTTGCGAGCGCTTCCCTAAACGGAGTATTACCAAATCGCTCGGTCACTCCTGCCTCGGCCTTTTGCCAGATCGGTGTCACCACCGCGCCGGGGCGAATGATAATTACGTCGATCCCAAACAAGATCAGTTCGCGGCGCAGGCTTTCCGAGAAACCTTCCAGACCAAACTTCGATGCCGCGTACGCACCAGTGAACGGACCAGCGATTCTCGCACTCGTCGAGCTGATGTTGACTATTCTACCGGGGTCTCCTTTCCTCGTTGGATCGGCGCCAAGAAACGGCAAAAACGCCTTAGTCACAATCGATGGACCGATCAAATTTACTTCCAGTTGGTGCCGAAACTGATCGGTCGAGAGGTAAGGCAAGGGACCGGTAATCTCGATTCCTGCGTTGTTGACTAAGCCGTCCAACGTGGCCGAGTTCAAATGCTGATCAACTTTTTCCGCCGCCAATTGCACCGCGGTTTCGTCAGTTACATCAAATAGCAATGGAACGAACATATCGCCGAACTCTCTTTGCAAGCGATCGGCATCTGTTTGCTTACGTACGCTGCCAAACACGCGGATCTCGTGTGCGATTAGCACTTTGACGCAGGCGTGCCCAATGCCAGTCGAAACGCCGGTGATAGCGACTTGTCTCATTGGGCGGCCGAAGAGGACTGCGCAGCCAGAACTCTTAATACTAAGCGACTCCGCAATGGATCCGGCTTTCCGTTACGAAATGGGGGCGTTCTGCGGAGAAGGCCTACTGGCGGGAGATGCGACAAGGCGTGTTTTGGCGGCCACCGGCAGAGCGTCTCGAACACCTCGGCGTTTCTTAGACAGATCCCTTCGCATCAGAGGCTTCAAGGGGGGAAGATCGGGATCGAGGAATCCGAGCCCGTGGGGAGGCCTGATAACTCGAACTCCTTCCCGCAACTGTGCCTCGGCAATCTCCTTATGTAGCTGCTTCATTTTGGTCCAGTGCATCTTCGGCCGGAAATGGTGTTCGGCATGGTACCCGTTATTAAACCATAGCAAGTTGTACCATTTGGCGTACGAGCTTACCCCCCAAGCAATCGGCTTGTCGGGATTACCACCATAATGAAGAAAAAAGCCATTCAGAAAAGTACAACAGTGTCCCAGATAATAAAAAGGAAGAAAAAAGATCCAGAACTTCCAATTCAGAACGAAGCCGATAGCAATAGTCCCCCCAAGAATAACAATCTCGGCGATTCCCCACCGTGCATCGACCCGGTTCTTTCTCTTGATTTCCTTGTAAATGGCCCTGGGATCGTCTCGTAAGTAACTCAAGAAAATGTATCGCCACGGGTTTTCTGGCTCGCCGTTATGCCCATGGCGGTAAATTGAAATCCAGTCATAAGTGTTCCCGTGTTCGTCCGGCCTATCGCTATTACCGAGGTGGTGCCGGTGATGGACGTATTTGTAGAAGGTTTGAGAGATTCCGAGGGTCACCGATTCCATAATACCAAACAGCCGATTCAACATTCTCGATTTAAAGAATGGATTATGGATAAGATTATGTGAAACGCCATTGATGTTCCACGAGACGCTCACGGAGTAGAGGAGTCCCATACACACCAACAGCCACCACGGCGCATACGGAAACACGAAGAAAAATGTTAGTACGTATCCGAAGTGAAGCACACCACAGAGCACAGCGGCCGCGTCCCACTTGGAATAGGCGAGAATCTTCATACCGCACCGACCCAAAAACGATTTTCAGCGATAGGCAAGGCAATGTCAATTTTGAATCGATCGGCGTTCTCCAACCCGGTGCGTCCAGATTCATTAATTTTCCTAACTTTGAATCTCTACCGATGTAGGCTCTGATAGGCTGCTTGGGCGTAGCGCCACCCGACTTGCGACCAGAACCATCGGCTCACTGGGCTTTACCAATAAGACCGCTTTGAACGAACCCTTCGCCCAAGCCGGAGTGGATTGTTAAGTAATTTGGACTGCCTGTTTAGAATGTCGTGCCTTCCGCCGTCGACGTATTAGACCAAGGTCTTATCGACGGAGACGGCGTCGAAATTTACAGTGGTCGCAAGAGGATAAGTCCGCCGCAAGACGCGGCTGCGCGTGGCAAAGGAAGATCCGTACGAAGCGGATCCGCGCCAGCCAATCGCTGAATAACTGTGGTCGGCGAGATGGTACCGCGTCGTGCCACACTCTAGCAGACGGTGGGGTCGACTTCGAGCGGAACGCCATCATCGCGACAGCACAGCCACCGACAATGACGTCATTTAGGCGCACAGCCTAACGAGAAGTAGAGTAGCAGATCCCGCTTTTAAAGGAGGGACGACTGCAGACCGCAAAGCGAGGCGGCGTGGAGTCACGGTGGCCGCTGAAGGTTACTCTGAGAAACGGAATACAGTTCTAACTTGCGCGACCAGTCACCCTGAAAGTGGAATGGAGTGCGGGGAAAAACACGCCCGATCGCCTGTCGGCGCCGTTTTCTTCCGCTCGAAACTTTTTCGACTTTGCAAACCATGCTTCCCTCCAGATATTGAAATGATAACTTTCTCCTGAAATGGATACTTCTACTTCGGTTGACACCCATCACGAACCGCACGCGCACGACGCGGCGCACGAGCATCACGAGCTCGGATGGTGGCGAAAATACATTTTTTCCACCGACCACAAAGTGATCGGAATTCAATATGGCCTGTGCGGGCTGGTGTTCCTCTTCTTTGGATTCTGCCTGATGATGTTGATGCGCTGGCAACTGGCTTATCCCGGCCAGGCGCTGCCGGTGATTGGCAAATGGCTGCCATATATCTTCGGCCCGGGGATCGCAGATGGGAAAATGACGCCCGACTTCTACAATTCGTTAGGCGCGATGCATGGCACGATCATGATTTTCGCCGGCGTCGTGCCGCTCGCCTTTGCGGCGTTTGGTAATTTCGTCGTGCCGCTGCAAATCGGCGCACCTGACATGACATTTCCCAAGGTCAATGCGGCGAGTTTTTGGGCCTTTGGAGTAGGCGGCATGATTATGATGATCAGTTTCTTCGTGCCGGGTGGACCAGCCAAGAGCGGCTGGACGTCCTATACGCCGTTGGCCGACATCTCCGATACGGGTCCCGGCCACAATCCCGTATTCAATGGGCAGACGCTGTGGTTGATCGGATTTATTTTTCTGATCTCGTCATCGCTGCTTGGCGCCGTCAATTTCATCACGACCATCATTCAACTGCGCGCCAAGGGACTGACCTGGATGCGGCTGCCGTTTTTCGTCTGGGCCCAGTTTGTTACCGCATTTCTGTTGCTGCTGGCGTTTCCTCCCCTCGAAGCGGCAATCGTCATGCAGTTAATGGATCGGGTCGCGCACACCAGCTTCTTCCTCCCAGTCGGCCTGGTCGTGAATGGCGCGCCGGCATACATCAGTGGCGGCGGTAGCCCACTTTTGTGGCAGCATCTGTTCTGGTTCCTTGGCCATCCCGAGGTTTACGTGCTGATTTTGCCTGCGTTTGGGATTGTTGCCGAAATTCTGGCCAACAATTCGCGCAAGCCGCTTTGGGGATATAAATCGCTGGTCTTTTCCGTTTTGGTGATCGGATTCCTGTCGTTCATCGTGTGGGCCCATCACATGTGGATGACGGGCATGGGCAGTGCGGTCAGCGCATTTTTCCAAACCACCACGCTTCTGATCTCCATTCCATCGGTGATCATCTTGAGCGCGTTTTTCATTTCGCTTTGGGGTGGCTCCATTCGCTTCACGGTGCCCATGCTTTTCACCGTTGCATTTCTCCCGATGTTTGGAATCGGAGGACTCACCGGGATTCCGTTGGCGTTTAATTCAGCCGACCTTTATCTGCACGACACTTACTACATCATCGCGCATTTCCATTACATCGTGGCGCCCGGCACAATCTTCGGGCTTTTCGCCGGCGTTTATTACTGGTTTCCTAAAGCGACCGGCCGAAAGATGAGCGACTTCTGGGGGAAGGTGCATTTCTGGCCGACGCTGATCTGCATGAACGCGATCTTTCTTCCGATGTTCTTGCAGGGCATGGCCGGGATGCATCGACGCTGGTATGACGGCGGGCAGGGATGGACCCTCGCAAATGCGCACACTGTTTGGGGATTGACCGGCTTCGAATGGAACAAGCCTATCTCGTGGGCTGCGTGGATCATGGGGCTCGCTCAGATTCCTTTCATCATCAATTTCTTTTGGAGCATCAAGCACGGCGAAAAAGTGAACGACAATCCGTGGGAAGCGACGACGCTCGAATGGACTGCGCCTTCGCCGCCACCGCACGGAAATTTCCTCACCACGCCAGTTGCATATCGCGGCCCGTACGAATACAGCCTGCCCGGTCGCGAACGCGATTACACCATGCAAAATGAGCCCGTGGAACCTGATGAGCGAACGCGTCGCAAACCTCCCGCAGAGCTTATCCACGCATAGCTGCTTTGTGATCTACTGAACATGGAAATCCCGTACACAGTTTGCACCCAACGTCTTCGCCTCTCCCTTTTCAAGGGAGAGGGTAGGGTGAGGGTTGAACATCGTGTAATCGTGTGGCCTGAACCCCTCACGTCAATCCTCCCCCCTTCAGCGAGGGGAGAGGCGGATGGATTTGCAATGCCGGTCTTCTGAGTCATGGAAATTCCGTACACAATCTCCAATCGCCCCGACACCGGTCTTTGGAACGCAAAGATCGGGATCTGGCTTTTTCTCGCGTCTGAAGTGATGCTCTTTGGCGGGCTTTTCTCCGCCTATATTTTTCTGCGGATCGACTCACCGCCGGGGATGTGGCCGCACGGCTTGCTCAATGTCCCGGTCGGCACGATGAACACCGCGATCCTGATCATGTCGTCAGTGACAGTCGTTCTGGCGTGGGCATCGCTGAAGATGCGAAAGTATAACGCTTATTGGTGGTACATGCTGGCCACCATTATCTGCGGGTTGATTTTCTTGACTGTGAAACTGGCTTACGAATGGCCGCAGAAGTTTGATCACTTCGGCATTTACATAAAAACCGAAGCGCTGGGGAAATATGAACAATATCTGGGCAACGAGTACGCTGCGGAGAAAGGCCTGGCGCCGCGGCTCGAGATTACGGGTCACTTACACAATCGTGCGGCGTTAAAGGATCCGAACATCAAGGAGTACGAAGTCGCGCTAGATCCGCTCAACGCAGACCCAACGAACGCCGACATGGATCGGCCGCACTTCTGGCCGCGCCCTGCGACGGAAAAGATCGCCACGATTGAAAAAGAGGACGTCCAATACGCGACGATGTTTGAGCCAAGGCACAGCGCTTATTTTGCCAGCTATTTTACCATCACCGGCTTACACGGTTTGCACGTGCTTGGCGGCGTTCTGGTGTTCATTTATATGTGGTTGCCGGTGAGCAAGCGGCTTTACCAGCAGAATCCCGAGCACCTGGCCAATCGTGTCGAAGTCAGCGGACTTTTCTGGCACTTTGTCGATCTCATCTGGATTTTTGTCTTTCCGCTGTTCTACCTGCTGTAGCCATGAATAATCCGCCTGACATTTCCCAAGACCCGAAGGAATACGAAGAATACGCGCACGGTATTCGCAAGCACGTTCGCGGGTACTTGATGGTCGGCGCCACTCTGCTGGTATTCACCGGCGTCACGGTCGCGTTGTCTTACGTTCATTTCGGCACGCAAAAAGCGAACATCGCCGTAGCAATGCTGGTCGCTACATTCAAAGCCGGGCTGGTGGCGGCAATTTTTATGCATCTCGCCGCAGAGAGACGGCTGATCTATCGGATCTTGGTTTTCACCGGGTTTTTTGTGCTTGGCCTCTTCTGGCTTACATTTTTGGCGTGGTACGACTACCCGGTCTTTCGCTAAATGTCGCTTAAAGCTTTCCATATTGTGTTCATTATCTTTTCCACGCTGCTTGCGTTGGGAACCGGGGTGTGGTGTCTCTGGATCAACTTTGTAGCAGGAGCCCCGATTTATGTTGCCGGCGCGACCGCCTCGTTCGTCGTCGCAATTGTGCTGATGGTATATGGCGTCTGGTTTTACAGGAAAATGAAACGGCTGCGCATTATCACGTGAAAAGAGTCGCCTCGTTATTGTTGGTATCGGTTCTGTTTGCCACACAACAAGCGTTGGCATGCCCGTTTTGCTACGGTGCTAAGGACGGCAAATCGACCGAGCACATGGCTGTCGCGATTTGGTTTCTTTTTGGTGCTGTGATGTCGGTTATCGGCGGAATCGGTGCGTTTAGCTTTCATTTGTGGCGCCATGGCCGCATGCCGGTTGAGCCTCATCAGGAGCTGACCGAGGAGGACTTGAGCAAGTATGAATAGCCTTGCGCTCATCAACGAGTTTCTGGGCCAGCCGCCCAACGCTTCCTCCCACGGCTATCAGATCGATCATATCATTGAGTTTTGTCACTGGTTCATGGCCGCCTTGTTCGTCGGGTGGTCGGCTTTTTTTATTTACGTCCTGATTCGGTTTCGGAAGAGTCGCCAGCCAGCTGCCGATCATGCCGGTGTGCGCAGCGGAATTTCGACGCACTTGGAATTTTCAGTTGTCCTGATTGAAGCGGTACTGCTGTTGGGCTTCGCGATCCCGCTATGGGCAAGACGCGTGAATCAGTTTCCCCCAGGAAAAGAGGCGCTACTTGTGCACGTAGTCGCGCAGCAGTTCAGCTTCAACTACCACCTGCCGGGGGCGGATGGACAGTTTGGCCGGCGCGACGTCAATCTTGTTTCGAACTCAAACCCGCTTGGCCTTGATCCAAATGATCCGGCTGGTAAAGACGACATCGTTACGACTGGCGAACTCCATGTGCCAGTGGATCGCCCGGTGATTGTAGAGCTTTCCTCGAAAGATGTGATCCACGATTACTTTATACCGGACATGCGCATCGCTGGCGATGCGATTCCCGGCTCGCTAATTCCAATCTGGTTCACGCCTGTTAAGACTGGAACGTATGAAGTGGTCTGCGCCCAGTTGTGTGGGCTTGGACATTATGGAATGAAAGGCACACTGGTCGTCGATACGCCGCAGGATTACCAGGCGTGGCTGAAGGAACGCGCCGAGCTTGCCGGCACGCAAACAACTCCGCCCGCGCCCGCGCAGCGCCCGCCGGGCGAACCGATTGGTGGTGCCGCGCCCGGCACAATTCCGCCGCCAGGTGCACCCAAGCCTCCAAATGCCGACGCGCAAGGCGCCGGTGCTTCGCCGCATCCCGCACAACAGCTGCACAACGCGCCCGCACCCGCCGCTTCGCCGACTCCCGGCGGATAGTCTCTGTTCTGTAGCGGCGCTTCTATTTATCACGCAACGTGATCGCTCCCGTCATTGCGAGCGTTCACATATCATTTTGTGATTGTCGTGGAGACCACAAAAACAGTAGAATTGTGTCCATGAAAACAGCAATTCCGCAATTTCTCATCCTGGTTCTAAGTGTCTGGTTTGGATCGCTGCAAAGCATGCGTGGGGTCAATCCGCCTCCGGACGGAGGTTATCCCCTGGGGAATACCGCTGAAGGAGAGGACGCTCTCTTCAGCCTCACGGGCAACGGCGCCGCTAACACGGCCATCGGCTCTCATGCGCTCTTTAACACCACAACCGGCGACGACAACGTTGCCGTCGGTTTTTCTGCGCTAAATTTCAACACAACCGGAAGCAAAAATGCGGCCGCTGGGTACCACGCCCTGTTTTCCAACCAAACCGGCCGTGCAAACACGGCCACTGGTTTTGAAGCGTTAAATGACAATACATCGGGAATCCAAAACACGGCCACCGGTGCTGGTGCCCTTGAGCGCATTGAGACCGGGGGCCAGAACACCGCCTGCGGTTATAGCGCCCTCTCTAGTAACACAAGGGGCAGTGACAATATCGCCTTAGGCTTTGCTGCTGGCTCGTCTCTCACCACGGGAAGTCAAAATATCGATATTGGCAGTAACGGTGTGGCTGGCGAGACAGGCACCATTCGTATCGGCGACCTCACTCAGCAAAGGACTTTCATTGCTGGCATTAGCGGGGTGGCAGTGGCCGGCTCACCAGTCGTGGTTGCTGCTGGCGGTCAGCTTGGTGTGGCAGCATCTTCGCGGCAATTCAAAGATGACATCACGCCGATGGAAAAAGCGAGCGAAGCAATTCTGGCTCTTAAGCCCGTCACCTTCCACTACAAGAAAAATATCGATCCCGATCGCACTGCGCAGTTCGGCCTCGTGGCAGAGGATGTGGAAAAAATTAATCCTGACCTGGTGGTGCACGATCAGGCAGGAAAGCCCTATAGTGTGCGTTACGATCAGGTGAACGCGATGTTGCTTAATGAGTTTCTCAAAGCCTACCGGCGGATGGAGCAACAAGACGCGACGATCGCGCGCCAGCAAAAGCAAATTGACGCGCTTGCGGCTGGTTTAAACAAGGTCAGCACACAAATCGAATTGACTAAATCGGCACCGCAAACCGTTTTGAACAATCAGTAAAGCTTTCCCAACAACGCCCGCTCACGGTTTTCTGAAATCGCCGTTGTGCTCGTGGGTCTAAGCCTTCCGTCGTATGCTCTCTCGTGCGCACGTCGACAAAATGGTTTAACCGGTTCGCATGGCTTACATGCGTCGCAACGCTATTGCTGATTTGCAGTGGCGGCATGGTGACCAGCAAAAATGTCGGGCTGGCTGTGCCCGATTGGCCGACCACGTTCGGCTACAACATGTTTTTGTTTCCTATTTCAAAATGGGTCGGCGGAATTTTGTTCGAGCACACGCATCGATTGATGGGGTCGCTGGTCGGATTTCTCACGATCATCCTGGCCGTGTGGCTTTGGTTGCGCGAAGACCGGCGATGGGTCCGCAGCTTGGGCGTGATTGCGGTTGTCGGTGTGATTCTGCAAGGAATTCTGGGCGGTCTTCGAGTCACGATGATGAAAGATCAAATCGGCGTCTTTCACGCCTGTGTCGCTCAAGCTTTCCTGGGGTTGCTTGTTTTCATTGCGCTGGTGACGGCGAAATTCTGGCCGTCGCTCGCACACCGGCATTTTGATTCACAAAAGTTTTCGCTAATTAAGTCGCTCGCGATTGCAATCACGGTAGCGATTTACGTGCAGTTGGCGCTCGGGGCAACGATGCGGCATCAGCATCGCGATTTGGCGATTCTGGATTTCCCGACCGCAAACGGCGCATGGATTCCAGATACCAGCGCGGCGGCCCTGGCAAAGATCAATGCGTGGCGCGACGCGCGTGCGTTGTCGGACGTGAGCGCATTTCAAATCTGGCTGCAAATGGTGCACCGGTTTCTCGCGTTAATCATCGCGATTGCAATTGTCGCGTTTTGCGCCCGGGTCTGGAGAGAAATGCGCGATTTCGCCGCTCTCAAACGATTATCACTCCTTTGGGTCGTTTTGATCTTTGGCCAGATTATGCTCGGTGCCTGGGTGATCTGGAGCAATAAAGCCGCCGACATCGCCACCGCGCATGTCGCGCTCGGCGCGGTAATGCTATCCTTTGGTGTGAGCATCAGCGCGATTTGCTGGCGAATTTCACAAAGGGAAACTGATCGGTCGCGGCCGCCGAGCGCGGCGCAACCGATGCCGGCATGAAAACGGCGATAGTCGACAACCCGACAGTCGCTTCCTCGCGCCCCAACTTCGTAAGCGATCTCGCTGAACTCGTCAAAGCGAGACTGACGCTGCTTGTTCTGCTAACGACCGCAGTGGGCTTTTATCTCGGAGCTGAACCGCCGATCAACTACAGGGCTCTCATTCACATGGTTTTTGGAACGGCGGCGGCAGCAGCAGGCGCAGCCGCGCTCAATCAATGGTGGGAACGCCGAGCCGACGCGCTCATGCGGCGAACAAAGACGCGACCGATTCCGGCGGGGCGCATGGCGCCTCTTCTGGCGCTCGTGCTCGGCGCTGCGTTGTCGGTGTTCGGCGTCGTTTACCTGGCGATCGTTTGCAACGCACTCAGTGCAGTGCTGACGGCAATCACCATCGTAATTTATATTTTTGCTTACACACCGCTGAAGCGCACCAGCACGGCCAACACGGCTGTCGGCGCGATTCCGGGCGCGATCCCGCCGATGATCGGCTGGGCGGCTGCGCGCGGAGACATCGGTCCGGGGGCGTGGAGTCTCTTCATTATCGTGTTTTTGTGGCAGATGCCGCACTTCTTTGCCATCGCATGGATGTGCCGCGAAGATTATTCGCGCGCAGGGTTTCGCATGATTTCAGGCGACGATTCCAGCGGCGAACGCAGCGCCAGTCAGAGTGTGTTCTTCTGCATTCTCCTCCTGGTCCTCGCTGGTCTGCCCGCATTTGTGGGAGTTGCCAGTTACGTCTATCAGCCAATCGAGCTTCTGCTCGGTGGACTATTCATCGCGGTCGCGATGCGTTTTCTGCGACTGCGAACGCCGAGCGCTGCGCGCCTACTTTTCTTCGCCTCGATAGCGTATCTTCCGCTGTTACTGACGGCTTTGGTTCTAACGAAATTATGAACACGACTTCTGCAACAATGAATCGTGCGCCATCACGCAGCGGTATCGCTTGGAAAGTGACGCTGATCCTGATCCCGCTTATCACGCTAGGCATGCTGTTATGGTTGCGAAATCTAGAGGTGTCAGCGCTGCGTCAGCGGACAGTTTCTTCTTACGGCACGGTACCCACTTTTCAGCTTACGAATCAAAACGGACAACCGTTTGGATCAGGGCAATTGGCCGGTAAAATTTGGATCGCGGATTTTGTCTACACAACGTGCCCGGGGCCGTGTCCGATGATCAGCGGCCGGATGAGCGAATTGCAAAAGCCACTGGAAAAAAGCGACGTGCATTTGGTCTCGTTCAGTGTCGATCCGGAAAAGGACACGCCAGCGGTTTTGCGTGGCTACGCGGGGAAATTACAAGCCGAACCGGGACGCTGGGATTTTCTGACCGGACCAAAATCCACGATCTACAAACTTTCCCATGACGGTTTCAAACTCGCGGTGTCAGACGGAAGCGATGCGCAGGGACTTCCTGTGCACAGCACGCGGATGGTGCTCGTGGATCGACATGGTCAAATCCGCGGCTATTACGACGCTACGGAACCCGAAGCGATAACGAAACTGATTGCTGACACGCATCATCTGCTGCGCGAGCAACCCAAATAGTTTGTAGCCGTCGCGCTGTGCGCAACGAAGAGGCTACAGTTCATCCCACTGGTTCGGGGCCAGGCCCTTCGTCACAAACCGTGCGGAGATAATCCCGATACTCATTTTTCGGTAATCCATCGATAATCTTTGCGAGGTCGGATTGGCTAATGAAATCCATTCGCAGTGCGATTTCTTCCAGGCAAGCGATCTTCAGGCCCTGCCGATGCTCGATGGTGGCGATGTAATTGCTAGCCTCCAGTAGCGCCGTCGTGGTTCCGGTATCAAGCCAGGCCATTCCGCGACTGAGCAGTTTCACGTGCAATTGGTTCTGCTTCAGATACAGCAAGTTCAGATCGGTAATTTCCAATTCGTTACGCGCTGACGGTCGCAAACTTCGGCAAAGGTTAACGACTTGATTATCGTAAACATAAAGTCCAGGGACAGCGAAGGAGCTTTTCGGTTGTTTCGGCTTTTCTTCGAGGCTGATGGCTCTGGCGTTACTATCGAACTCGACCACGCCGTACCGTTCAGGGTCGCGAACTTGATAACCAAAAATGCACGCGCCACGCTCCATGGCGAGCGCCTCGCGATAGAAGTCGAGTTTTCCGTAGAAAATGTTGTCGCCTAGAATCAGCGACGCGCCGGAATCGCCAACAAATTTCGCCCCGATCAGGAATGCCTGGGCGATTCCTTCCGGCTTCGCTTGCTCGGCGTAATCGATTCGAATTCCGAGCTGTCTGCCATCGCCCAGATAATGTTGGAGCATCGGCAAGTCTTTTGGCGTGGAAATGATCAGCACTTCGCGCAGACCACCGAGCATCAGCGTCGCCAGCGGATAGCAAATCATCGGCTTGTCATAGATCGGGAGTAGCTGTTTGCAGACAATTTTGGTCAACGGATAAAGACGTGTCCCCGCACCGCCGGCGAGCAGAATGGCTTTTTTCATTTTGGATTTTCGATTTTCGATTTTCGGTCGTTACCGCTCCAGCGCAAAAGCAGTTCCGCCCATTGCTGCCAAAAACGCGAGCCTGTCGTCAAATCGATATGAGTCTTTTGAGTGATTTTCCCGAGCGTTTTCTGCGGAGCAGAACGGAATGTTGTTTTGTCCAGGAAGAACGCGTTACCGAGTTGCTCGACCAATTTCCGATTGCTCAGTCGCCCGCCCTCACATTCGGACAACGCGTTCTGGATCCACTCGCGCGATAACTCCGACCGCGGCTCGATCGTGGCGCTTACTGTCACACCGAGGAGCTTCTTTAATATGAGCGCGCAAACCAGCGCACGGGAGCTCGTAGCGTGAACATGCGATACGTTTTTTTCTTGAATTAATTTCCGTAGCGTGAGCGCAAACCGCCCCTGACGGAGGAAAATTGTGCCTGGGGCGCGGCTGCTCTGCTGCGCGCGGTCTTCCTCCAACTGTTGCGCCAGAGCCGGGTTTGTCCGCCATTCGGCTTCCAACACCATCGCATCCGGCAGAAATTCGAGTAGAGGCGCGATCCCTTCCACGGCGCCATTGAGGCTCTCACTGGAATTCAATTCGCAGACGAACGGGAGAATCGGCACGTTCCGGCGTTTCATTTCCTCAATCTCGCGTTCCAAGAGTGGCAATTCGTGGTCAGGCCACCGGTCTATAAGATACGCGATTTCTGTAGCCGCTTCGCTATGCGAACCGCGACGACGATTGGATTCAGTCCCTGCCAATAATGACGATCGCGAATCGCTTGCGTCGCCCGCAGGGCGACGCCGACAACTTTGCTCGAGCATCTCGATCAGCGGCGCGACCGTCTGCTCAATTTGGAAATGCTGTTCGATCCGGGCACGCCCAGCATCCCCAAAGCGCAATCGAAGCTCAGGATGGCGCAGCAACTGTTCAAGAGCATGAGCAAGCGCAGTAGAATCGCTGGGCGGGGTTAACATTCCGGTCTGGCCGTCAACGACTAATTCGGGAATTCCGGCCAGACGAGTTGAAACGACCGGCCGCGCCGAAGCCATGGCTTCGAGAATTACAGTAGGAAAAACATCGGTGGCTCCCTGTGCGTCGGTAGTTGAAGCCAACGCAAAAATGTCAGCGGCCTGAAGTTTTTCCAAGACCGCGCCTTGTGATAGTGAACCGAGTAAATTCACTCGTGACGAGAGGTCCAGCTGCTCGATCTTCGTCTGGAGCGTCTCGCGCAACGGACCGTCGCCAATGATGTCGCAGACAAAATCGATTCGGCGGCGCGCGAGTTCGGCGCAAGCGTCGATGAGATCGTCGAAACCTTTGAATGGAACCAGCCGGCCGACGCTCACGATCCGCGAGGTGCCATCACCATTGCGGGAGCGAGGCGCCGGAAAACGTTCGAGATCGATGCCATTGTAGACCCTGTGAATCTTCGCCGTGGAACTGGGACAACGCTGGCGGAGCAAGTCGCGGCTGTAATCGGTTTCTGCTACGACGAATTCCGCTGCGGCGCAGATCTCGCGTAGCAAATCGTCGCTGCCGAGATCTTTCATAAAATCTTGCCCGTGCGCCGTGACGCTGAACGGAATCCCTGAAATCTCCTTCAAGAAAACCGCGGTATGCGCTGCACGATTTGCGAAATGCACGTGCACATGATCCACGCGGCTACGGACAAAGAACTCGGCAAAGTACAAAGCATTGCGCGCGCGCTGTTCTGCCTTGGCCACCGGCCCGTATCTACTCTCATGTTGCTCGACGAGATCGCGGGGCCATTTGCGGGTATTTTTCGCGTTCCGCTCAAGAATCCTTAAAATCTCCTGCGGCGGCGCGTAATGAATCGGCGCGCCTAACCTTGAGATGTATTCGTGGCGCAAACTGGTCAGCGGCGGATACACTGAGCCGATCACGAGTTCGATCCCGTGCCGTTCCAGTGCGAGCATCTCCGCGTCGCAAAACGTTTGGGAGATTACGGGGTAGCGGGAATACAAATAACCGAGCCGCATTGAGATCGATGATTACGCGTAGCGCGTCGAATAGCAATGGCCTGTAGTGACGGGCGCGCCGCCTGCTGCTTCAACACCGCAGCCGACACCCCGAAAGCATTCGGGGCTATAATCACGAAAACCGCACGTCTTTCCCCGGATCCATCTCGAAATCGAGCACCAGTGAATCTTCTGTGTTGGGCTTGATCACCTCCTCCACAAACTTCACGTAGATCGAGTCTTCTCGGAACATGGCGAACTTATCCATCGACTCAAAATCGATGGCGATGAAAAATGGCCAATCTGTTTCCGGATCGATTCGCTTGCCGCATTTGATGCTCAAGACCTCGGGGATCTTCAGGAGCTGCATCCGTGTGTTCATCATCATCTCCTCCACGCGGGCAGGGGTGACCTCAGACTTCAATCTGTAGAGAACGATATGGTGAACCATGAGGGTAAAGCTAATAGGCGTTTCCACCGCCGCGTGCAAGTGCGAATCCATGCCTCCGAGAACGATGGCGTCCGCGCATGAATCTGGTGTTATTGCCGCAAGAGAGAATGACGCTAATCTTCGGCATGGACAACGGTTCTGCAGGCGAGTCGACGAGTTTTGTCGTTTTGCCACTCGACACGGAAAAGTCACATCGCCGGTAGAGATGATTTCACAAGAAAGCACCGGAAACGTCTCTGCCAAACTTGAGTATCCAGCGTGCCTGGTATGCGGCAGCGACCGGCGCGAGTTTCCGTTTCGTTTGCACGCCCCCTACAGTGTGGTGCGCTGTTCCACCTGTGGATTTTATTATCTTTACCCGCGGCTTATCGAGGGCGCTATGCAAGAAGCGTATCGCCAGCCGTCATATTACGAAGGCGGTGCTTGTGGTTACGCCGACACGAGCTACACGGCGCAGGAATCTTCATTACGCGCAACGTTCAAACGCCTGCTGCATAATCTTGCCAACCTCCAATTGACCGGTGGCACTCTTTTAGAGATCGGTTGCGGTTATGGTTACCTGCTTGACGAGGCCCGGCCGTATTTTGATCGTCGCGTTGGCACGGAATTTTCACTAGATGGTGCAGAAATCGCCCGCGCGACAGGTGCAGAAGTACTTGTTGGAGGCGTCGAACAGATTTCGGCAGAACGTAAGTTCGACACCGTCCTTGCTGTCCAGGTAATCGAACACGTCTATCAGCCGTTGGCGTTTGTTAAGCAATTGATAAATCACACGCAACCAGGGGGGCATATTATCATCGCGACGCCCGATATAGGAGGCGTATTGCGGAAGGCCATGGGCCGACATTGGCCATCATTTAAGGTGCCTGAGCACGTCGGTTACTTCGATTTTAGGACTTTAAGCCGGCTAATGGAAAAGGCTGGATTGAGTGATGTTCGCCAGCTGCCTTACCCTCATGCCTTTCCATTGGGTCTGATAACGGCTAAGTTTGGTTTGAATATACCTTCTGCGTTTGGGTGCCTTAAGATATGGGTGCCTGCTACCACTGTTGCCGTTTATGGACGAGTCTCGAGAGATTAGGACGGGCCCAAGGCTCCCGCTCCTTTCAATTGTTATGCCGGTTTTTCGCGAAGGCGCTCAACTGGCCGGCTTTCTTTCGTCAGTTCGTAGCGCTGCGCAACAGTGTAACCTCCCGTACGAGCTTCTCCTTGTCGACGATGGGTCACCGGACGACACCTGGCGGGTGATAGAAGGGGAGGTTACAAGCGGTCGGCTGTTGCGCGCCCTGCGCTTGACCCGGAATTTTGGCAAAGAATCGGCGTTATGTGCAGGACTAGAGCACGCGCAGGGCGACGCAGTGATCGTTATGGATGCCGACGGCCAACACCCACCGTCTCTGATACCGAACATGGTTAGCCTTTGGCAGAGTTCTGGAGCTGATGTCGTCGAAGCAGTTAAGCAGAGACGTGGGCGGGAGTCGCTATCAAGCAAATTGGGCGCCCAGTTATTCTACTTTATCTTAAACAAACTCTCAGGATTTCATTTTAAAGGCGCATCCGATTTCAAGCTGATAAATCGCAAAGCTGTCGATGCATGGTTAAGAATGCATGAGCGCAACGTGTTCTTTCGCGGAATGACCGTCTGGATGGGGTTCACTACTGTACAGATTCCATTTGAAGTGGCGCCACGTTCAGCAGGTCAATCCACCTGGTCAGTCTTGAAACGCCTAAAGCTAGCTCTGGTCGGAATTACTGCTTTCTCGTCGTTCCCGTTACACCTTGTCACCTTTGCTGGCGTCGTTTTTCTTGGAATATCAGTTCTCTTGGGACTGCAAACATTATATCTGAAGCTGGCGGGCCGTGCTGTCAGTGGTTTCGCTACAGTCATTCTATTGCAACTGATCGTCGGAAGCCTGCTAATGATTAGTCTAGGCATTATCGGCGAATACCTGGCTCGTATTTACGAGGAGGTAAAAGGTCGCCCACGATATTTGGTGCGCGAATCGATCGAATCTAACCAGATCTCGTCCGGAAAGGAGACCTTAGATAGAATACACGGTCTAGAACGTCACGATTGTTCGTGAGATAATTCCACCGCGCTAAGCATCTGTCCTGCAGAATTGGACTCGTTAAAATGTTGTGGTTCTCCGATGCTTTCATTTCTGGGACCTACTTACAGATCAATTATGCTGACTCGGTTCCCCTCCATGTTCAGAACGTAGATTTTTCCGTTGGCCAAAGCGAGCGCGGACGGCCGCTCAAGTCGGTCCGGGGGTTTTGGCGTCAAACTGCCAACCCTCTTACCGTTCGAATCAAACACGAGGACTGAATCCATGTTTGCACTGGATGCGTATAACCGACCCACCTTCGGATCTATGGCCAAATCTTCCAAGCCCAGCGGCTTTCCCCACTCAGGGACCGGCCATTTTGTTAGAAACCTACCATTGGAATCAAATACTTGTATGCGACTGTTAATAGGATCGGCAACGTACACTTTGCTGTTGATAGGATCGACCGCGACCGAACTAACACCTTTGAACTGTCCATCCCCACTTCCCTCGTTGCCCCAAGTCGCAAGCACCTGACCGTCGGAACTGAACTTGACGATTCGATTGCGACCCGAATCGACGACATAAATTGAGTCATCAGGGCCGATGGCGATGCGTCGTGGTCCGTAAAATCCGGGAGGAGGACCTTTCCACTCGGCGATGAATTTGCCGTCGGGAGCCAGTCTTTGCACCCGGTGTTTGGAGCCGATCTCTGCGACATAAATGTTGCCGCCGCGATCAACGGCGATTCCATTGGGCGATTCAAACTCTCCTATGCTCGTAAGGAAAGTGCCGGTGGGCGAGAATTTTTCGATGCGTCCATTGCCGGTGTCGGCGATCAGAACGTTTTCGTTTCGATCAACAGCAATTGCGGTCGGCGACTCAAATTGCCCTTTACCGCGTCCCTTACCGCCTTCGAACATGGTGGGAGGTCCCGTAGCGATTGACTTCAACTCTGGAGTAGCAGGGAATGCCGAAACACGGTCCTGAAACTCGCGGATATTTTTGTTGGGGATATTCAGTACATAAAAGCGCGCCATTGTTCCGCCAAGCGAAAATGAAAGAGAATCTTCGGCTCCAAGATCGCGGACCGTTTGGAACATCGTGATTATCCGCTCTGTCTTTGGATCTCTTTCCCAAATCAGCTTCAAATCTTTCCGACTAGGAGTGTAATTGAGAATCGCGCGCTTATTGGCATTCCATACATCTTGCTCGCTCATGACGAAGAAAGGAGTTCCTCCGCAGAATGCTAACACCTTCGCATCATCGTAATCGTGTAAAAATAGATGAATGATTGAATAGGCTTCCCGCGGACAGATGAAGGTTTCGTACGGAGGATTGAGACTGTCTTTAACTCGATTGAACTCGTCGCGTTCAAGACGGGGAGGACCGGGGTGCTCCTCGCCAGCTACAACATGTTTTAAGAAGCGCGAGACAGCCACCTCATGTTGTGCGTAGTGGCGGATCGAAAACGGACTTTTCGTCTTCGCGTAGATGTATCGAACTGAGGGGACCAATCCATCCAGGAGTATCAACGCCGCGAGAGCGCCAAGAATGATTTGCGTGGCTGGCCATCGCCGCAGCTTTAAGATCCCAGCAAATGTGAAGCTCATCAGGATAATCCAGAACGGGATCGGCAGAAGCAGGCGGTTCTCTATGGCCTTGGCGATAAAAGCACCGATAACCGGAATTGTCGCTAACAGTGGAATCTCAAAGTACTTTTGCCAGAGCGCGAGTACTGCGCCCGGTATCAACAACCAATAATATGGAAGCGGGATTGGTAAGATATCTGGGATAAAAAAGCGAGGACCCGGCACTGTGAAAAAGCAATCCCAAAGCTGCTTGGTGTACGGCTTGATACCAGTCGGAAACGGCGCCGATCGCATTGCGTGCCAGAAATCGTGAACAAAGCCGGATTCGTATAAAGTGTAGGCTTCGTGATTGAAAACGATGTAAAGCAAAATCGGCGCGGCAGCCGCCACAAAGCCATAAATAACCAAGGCGAGCGAGCCCCAAGTAACATGTTGCTTTGATGTCCTCCAATAAAACACAGCGTACAGCGGTGCGGCAGTCACAAGAGCTAACAGATATTGTTTGCCGGATATCGAGCTCGCCAAACAAAGTCCTGCCGCAATCCCTCCCAGCGAAAGGCAAAAACGAGAACCGGTTCTAAACCCCAAGTGTAGAAAATACAAAGAGACGACTGCTAATGTCGTCGCCATAGGGTAGCGGTATCCTGCGAAAGTATAGATGAAAGCAAATGGCAGGAAATTCAGGATCAGCGCGGTGACAGAGGTGACGACGTAAGAGTCAAAAAAAAGATCAACTAGAAGGAGGGTGAATACATAGGTCGTTAACCAAAGGCAAAGTAGCGCTGCTCCATAGGACTGGATGTTAAAGCCGAATAGCTTCAGAAAGCCCCAGACGTAATAATGAAACAGGGTCTCTCGCGAAATAACAATATGATACCAGGCCGGCTGATAGGGATGACCAATAACAGAGTTCTTCAAGAACCAGAGATCCCAGCCGGACTCGTCAAAGAGCGCGTCGCCGTTCCACGGCGCAGTTCGGAAATTCCAGAGGTGCGAGACCACAAACAACAAAATCCAGAATAGAAAGAACGCTGTTTTCGGCTTTACTAGCGTCTTCAAACCCGCAGCTAATTCGGGTGGGCGTGGCAGAAAGGCCAGGACCAAAAAGAATATGCTAAGCAACCAACCGATCGGTTGCCACACGTCTCCCCAAGCCATTTTCCGATAGTGCGCGGCGCCAGCCCAGGCGCAGAGAAAAATGGCAATCACAGACAAGCCGAGAAAAAGAATCCTCGGCTTAAAAAATCGGGATTTTGGAGACGAGAAATCCACAGCGCTGCGGGTCTATTGGTGCAAATTCGAGACCGGCTTATCGATAGTTACCAGGCACGCCCGGTTTTTTACAGATCGATCACGCTTACGCGATTGCCGTGCATATTTAGGATGTAGAGTTTCCGGTTTGACAAAGCCAGAGCTGAAGGCCCGTCGAGTTTATCTGGCGGCTTTGGCGTTAGATTGCCAACTCTGGTTCCATTCAAATCAAAAACGAGCACTGCGCCCATGTTCGCGCTGGATGCATACAGGCGGCTTCTTTGTGAATCTATGGCCAAGTCTTCGAAACCGTAGGCTCGTCCCCATTCCGGAACTAGCCATTTGGTGAGAAACTTCCCGTCTGAATCAAACACCTGTATGCGGCTGTTTAGCGAATCGGCAACGTATACTTTGTTATTGATAGGATCGACCGCGACCGAGCTAAAGCCTTTGAACTGTCCATCGCCACTTCCCTCGCTGCCCCAAGTCGCAACAACCTGACCATCGGGACTGAACTTCACGATTCGATTACGACCTGAATCGACAACATATACCGAAGCATCAGGGCCAATGGCAATCCGGCGCGGCCCATAGAAGCCAGGGCCTTTCCACTCGGCGATGAATTTGCCCTCGGGATCGAGTTTTTGCACGCTGTGCTTGGAGCCTATCTCCGCGACGTAAATGTTGCCGGCGCGATCAATGGCGATTCCATTGGGCGCTTCAAACAGGCCTATGCTCGTAACGAAACTGCCGGTTGGCGAGAATTTTTCGATGCGCCCATTGCCGGTGTCTGCGATCAGAAGGTTTCCGTTGCGATCAACAGCAATTGCCGTCGGCGAATCAAACTCGCCTTTGCCGGCCCCTCTGCCTCCCTCAAACATGTTAGTCACGCCTTCGGGCAATGAGGTGAGCTTGGGAGGCGGCGTATCGGGTATCTTGTAAATGATTAGCCCGTTGTAACTGCTTGCTTCGTACACCTTCGGGAAATAAGTGGCATAAAGCTCTTGATTCGGGCGCTTGATGAATTGAGCCTGCCGAATCGCGTTATCGTATGCCACATAGTTGATGCCGTTCTCTTTCAAAAGGCGATACACTTTCCACGGGTCCCTGTTCTCGAACAATTCCGTGTAAACTCTGTCGCGCTTGCTTGCGTCAAATCCTGCCGACCAGGCGTAGTAGGGCCAGCCGTAAAACACTCGCCGGCCGGCCATCAGGATAGGATGGTTAACAAATCGGTCCGATAGAAAAATATCGCGCGGCGTAGTGTTCTTGTTAAGCCAGTCGATTAATGGATCGTTCTTGTAGGTTACCTCACTCCAACCGTTGTTGTGTATCGGAAAGAAATCGATGACGCCGCCCGGAATGATTAATAGGGTGGTAACAACCGCAGCGAATTTTCCAGGCAACGTGGTCCCGCCCAGCGAAAGGTGCCACAAACGCCACAGCGCAAAAGCGACAAAGAGATTGGCGATAATGACCCAAATGTGGATGAACTTTTGGTTACCAAGAGTCTCAATGGTGAACTGGAAGCAAAAGGCAACGGCAATGAGACTCAAAAATGCCAGGAAAAATCGCCTTTGCAGATTTGTCGCGAAAACCAGAGCCAGCGCAATTAACAACCACTTGAAGCCAAAGGTGAACCCAAGGTACTTCGTCACATTCGCGACGGTAGGATGATCTATCGTGTAGCCCCAATGAAGAAGCTTTGGCATTTGCGCTCTTCCGCTGCCCGTGGCCAGAAAGAGCATCTGTGGCAATGCGATCAATCCTGCTGTAACGGCTAGCGCCAGCATTTGAAGCCGCTGCGGACACAGGATGAATAACAATCCGAGAATCGCGGCAGCGGCGATAAACACCGCGCTGTTCCACATCGGCAAAAGACCAAGCAGAACCCCTGAAAAGATGAAGCCTGCCAGAGTAGCAATGAAAGTCTCGGATGTAAGGACAGTTTCTTGCTTCGCTTCCGCGGATACTGCTGTAGCCGCTTCGCTGTGCGAAGCGTCCTCGCCTTCCGAGACTGCAGCCGTCTCCTTTCGTGACTCTGGAAAAGCTTCGCGCCGCGAGGCATCGTCAGAGACTGTGTTCGTTGCGGTTTCCACCGCGTTCGGCTCTGGGGCGATCGCATCACCAAAGCCCGTCTCAGAGAGCGAAACAGCCTGAGGGCAGGCTGTCTCCAACTTTTGATGCGTGTCAATGGAGCCGGGCCGCCCTCGGCCCGCGAATAACCGAATCAAATTACTTACGAGATGAGTTCTGGAACGATGTACTTTGGCTCGCCTAGCCGCCGCCGCGCGGTAGCGGATCACGAGAAAAACGAGGACGAGGAGTAGTATCCCGATCGCGCTGGCGAAGTGTCGCTGATTGAGATAAGTCACCTGAGACCACGTACCCCAGGCTTCACCGCGATACGGAAAGATCGTCTGAAGATAGTCCCGTTGATGTGTAATCGCCTGAATCGCCGCCCGAACTGAACCTTGCTTTTGAAGAAACGGGACGTAAGAGAGCGACCCGAAAAAGAAAAAGAGCAGGGACCCAATGCGGCCGACTGCGCGCGAATTGAAAAGCACCTCTCCGAGTGTCATCACGATCACGAGCATCGCCACCAGGGTGGTTATACTAAGTAGATTCAAGCTCCACGCTGGATCGAGTCCGAGGAATTCCAGATTGCCCGCCTGAAAATAAAACAAGAAGTGGTAACGGATCCGGTCGCCAGAGAAATGCGGATATTCCGTGGGAAAATTGTGTCCTACGGCAAAGCTCTGTATCAAAGCTGTGTTTGGACCGAAATCGCTGTACTCAGGGTTGGCGATCTGAAGTTTACCCGCCTTGGTATTGAACGAGGCAAACATCATCCACGAGACCAGGGCCACGTATCCTGCTATGAGTAGCCAATCGGCTATGCTCGATCCGCGAGGCCGTGGGAGAAACAAATTCGATCGCTTCAAATAAGCTTCGCCCGAAGAGCTTTTAACAATTCTGCCTTTCCATTTAGGCCAGGACAGAAGTGCAACCGCTGCTACAAAAAATAATAAATTCGCCCACAAAAGAGGTTGTGATGTCCAGAAGAAAGCCAGGCCAGCCAGGTATGTGAACCATGAGCTTACCAGTATGCCCACGAGGATTGCTGCCGCACACCTGTGTGCAACGGACTCGAACTGGTAAAAACGCCGGCAAAGAAAGTCACCGACACAAGCGACCAGTACAAAATAAATCAGAGCCAGCATTCCCAAGTCCTCGCTGATTTACCGCCCGCACGCGTGCTCGTAGGAGGCATTGGCCCGGCAATCATAGGCGCAAATCGTAAACGCTCGGTTTTTTTCGTCAAACACGTCCGCATTTCTCCGCAGATGAGACCCTTAAATGATGCGACCCTATAACCTGACATGTTTTGCTACGGCTGGATTTTGTCGGTCCACAAAAATAGCCAGACAGCAGTTGCGTTAATCGCGACCGAAACGGCGAAAAGCGAAATCTCGGTGACAGTTATCGTGGGCGGTCCGTTTCCTGTGAGCAAGAGAAACATCCACGGTAGAAGAATCATGGCGTAACGATATGAGAATTGCCATCCACCAGGATTTCCGTGGCACCACAGAATGAACGTCAAAAGTCCGATCGCAACCCAGCATATCACTCTGTATCTTCCGCCGTTTCTAAAAAGGAGGACAAGGAACGGACTGCTGAGCAGGATCGAGCACCCAAACGGAGGAAAACTAAGGAACGGAAAGTTCGGGTCATCCAGGAACCCTTCAAACAACATTGTGTTTACGTTCCAGGGAATCGAGTGGAACGAAAACAGCCCGTGTGCGTACCAAGGTTCGTCGCGCACTTCAGGGATATGAAAGTAGCCGAAATCGGAGATTGAATGAAACCGGGCGAAATTATAAGCGGCAGTCAGCAGTACCAATGCTACCGGCAGAGTTAAAAAGTCGATAGCCATTGGTGCGTTCACACGAAGCCCTTGTTTCATTCGAGGGGTGCGCGACTGGCCGGCAGCATTTTCGTTTGAGGGGCGCCAGAAAAGATAAAGGTAGAAAGGTGCTGTCATGAGCAGCTCTGTCCGGTTTCCAACAGCAAGCGCGAAAAAGGCCCCGGCGATGAACGGCGACGGTCGCACCAACGTGAAATAGAGAGCTGCGGTTTCTCCCAATAACGCGAGACCAAGAGCGATTTGCCACGCACCGCCCATTCCCAGGTTGCACCAGGTCCAAGTTGCAAAAACTGGAAAAAGCGCCAACAAAATTCTCCGGACGAGTGGTTTCGGTTTGAGTCTCGAGTAGTCGGGTCCGAATGCTTTCGCGAGCTGAAAGAAGAAATAAACGCAGGCTCCGGCAATCAACGCGGCCAGAATGCGCGCGGGGAAATCGTGGATCAGCGATGCTTTTTGGAGAAGGGCAACCGGCACCATGCTAATCACGGCGCCCAGCGGAAACGCGGAATAATATTTATTCCCATAAGGAATCATCTCGTTGAGCCACTCGGGGGGCTTTTCGCGGAGGCCCAGGTTGCCGCGCAGAAATGCCGAGGCGATCTCGGCGGTGTAATCCAGATCCTTTAACGTCGGGTTGGTTGAGAAGTAAAAGGCGAGCGTCGCGGCGAGTGAGAGTCCGATCGCCACCCAATGCTGGTGGTTGCTCGGCTTTTTCGGTGTCTCGGCCTCCATTAAGGGAAGTCGTTAACGATCAACTTGTCTGCTATCAGAGCTTGAAACCGGCGGCTACTGCGTCGCGGTGAAACATACGGACGGTATCGAGCGAAAGTTCGTCGAGGTCTTTGCCTCCCAGTTCGAGGAGTTTTTTCAGAATGTCGTGTGGCACAGTAACGATATGACAACCGCAGGCGGCAGCTTGGAAAACGTTAAGCACCTCACGAACGCTCGCCCAGAGGAGTTCAGCGTTCGGCAAAGCCCCCACGATCTCGAGCGACTCTTTCATTATTGGCGAAGGATCGACTCCCGTGTCTGCAATTCGTCCAGCGAAGACCGACAAGATCGATGGAATGCTCGGGTCCAGCACGGTAACGACGGCTGTGACCTGCCGCGGCGTTAGCATGGCCGTTATATTTAGCTTCACGCCTTCACCAGCTAACCCCTCGATCAACGGAATAGAGGATTCACCACTGGTGTTTGTGATTGGGATCTTAACGTAAACGTTGTCCTGCCACTCGTGGATTTTGAGCGCTTGCCGATGCATCTCTGCAAAATCGTCGGAGAAAACTTCAAACGAGATCGGTTTAGATTTTACTTCTTTCAAGACTGCTTTGGCAAAGCTTTCGTAATCGGTCAGGCCGACTTTTCGCATCAGAGTCGGATTTGTCGTCAAGCCGTGGATGTACGGCTGGCGCGAAAGCTCCGCGATCCCCTGAAGATCGGCGCCGTCCGCGAAAATTTTCACCGGCAGGTCCAGCAAGCGTTCAGTCATCCCTTCCAGCCTACTCAACGGCCACCGCCAAATGCAAGCGGTTCTCAGAGACCCGCGTCGCGGAGAACCGCGCTCACGGCATCGTTGAAATTCGCGACGGTAAAATCGGGCGCTTCGCGCAAGGTTTCTTTGTAACCGCGCTGGATAAGAATCGCGCGGCAACCTGCGGCGCGCGCGCAATCGACATCGCGCCAACGATCGCCTATGACATAACTCCTTTTAGGGTCAATCTTCAGCTCAGCAACTGCGCGGAGGATCAGGCCCGGTCGCGGCTTACGGCAATCGCACGGTTGGGCGTAACGCTCGCCGGCGTGATAGCAGATCTCAATGCGATCAAGTAATGGAAGCGCTGATTGCATTTTCAGATTCATCGCTTCAACGGCTTCGCGACTCTGGGTGCCGCGGCCAACGTCGGGCTGATTCGTGATGACAACCAGGAGGAAGTTTGCTGCCTTAAGCCGCGCACATCCGTCGGGAACATCCTCGTAAAGCTCGAACTCCTCGACGTGAGATGGAGGATGTGGCATTCCGTTCCGCACCACAACCCGGTTGATTACTCCATCGCGATCGAGGAAAACTGCGGGACGCGCTACTTCATGCTTTCCCATTTCGTTTCGCCGATTTTGAGAGTGGGATGCGAAATCCACAAATGCCAGACCACGGCTTGGAACGCCTCGGTGTGGGGCGTGATGCTTGCCGGATTGACCGTCGGGATGACAATCACCACGTCGGCAACCTGCGCGGTGTATCCTCCGTCGCGGCCCACGATCCCTAGGATCGCGCTACCTCGTTCCTTCGCGAGTTTTAACGCGCTCACCAAATTCGGACTGACATTTTTTTCCAGGCTGCCGCCGCCCACCGACAAAACAAGAATCGCGTCTTTCTCGTTGAGTCGGCTTCCTTTAAGCCATTCGGCGAAAACTGAGGGCCATCCGTCATCGTTGGTGCGAGCCGTCAACTCCGAGACGTTATCGGTAGGCGCGTACGCCTCGATCCCTGCGAGCTTGCGGAAATCGTTCACCGCATGGGAAGCATTCGCCGCGCTGCCTCCCACGCCGAGAATGAAAAGCCGCCCGCCGCGCCCGCGTATTGCAGCGAGTAACTCCACGGCTTTTTCGCAAAGTTCCGGGTCGAGCTTCGCGACGATTTCGCTCACCTCGTGCAAATGTTGTTTTGAATAGCTCATGCTGGAGCTGAAACGGTTTTTTTGCGCAACAGGGCATCAAGTTCCGCAAGACCCTCCGCCGAGCCGATCTCATAGAACCGTTGTTTCACTTCATACGCAGCCATTTGTTTCTGGGATACGAGACGCGAGTACAGATCGGCCACATCAAATGGCGCATTGTCGGGAAAACCAGCGAATACTCCTGCGGTAAGAACACTTATGCCGTAATCGATGTACCGCATTTGCGGTGTGCGCTGTTTCTTGTCATATCGATGAATTTCCCCCGCTTCGAACCAAACATTGCTCGCATCCCAGCGGCCTTCGTTCTCGAACACTGTCATCAAAGCCGGTTTCTCACTCCGAACGAAAGTTTCCACGACCGCGGCGTAATCGACCGGCATGTATGAGTCTCCGTAAATTACCAGAAAATGCTCGCCGAGCTTGGAAATGGCGCGCTGCAGCGCACCGCCGGTTCCGAGAAGCGCTGGTCCATCGAACGAATAATCAATTTGCAAGCCAAGTGGTTTTCCGCCGCCAATCTTCGCCTCGATCAACTCACCCAGATAGCCCACACATATTACGATCTTACGAAAGCCTTCGGAACGCAGCAGCCGCAACTGGTGGACGAGGAATGGTTCGCCAGCCACGCTCAACAGCGCCTTCGGAATGTTGTTGGTTGCCGGTCGGAGTCGTGTGGCAAGGCCGCCAGCGAGGATGGCCACGGGCCAATTCGCCAAATCGATGTCTCGCCTTCGCGCCGTCATTGACTGAGAATCTTTGTGCCCTCGGGCTCAAATCGGAAACGCACTTCCGTCAATCGTCTCTCGCGCATCGCATCACGCAGGCGAGCCTTATCTTCGGCGTAGAACATAAGAAAACCGCCGCCGCCGGCGCCGATTAACTTTCCACCCAGGGCGCCGTTTGCCATCGCGACATCGTAGGAGTCGTTGATAAACTCGTTGCTCATGATCGCCGAGCGTTCCTTTTTCCGCTGCCAGTGAACGTCCATCAAGCGCGCGAATTCGCGAAGATTATCGCCTTCCAATGCGCGCTGACTTTGGCGACCGAGTTCCTTTACAAAATCCAGGTTCTCCAGCATCGCTTCGTCAGACTGCGTGCTTTTATCATGTTGTTCCTGCAAGATTTTTGAGGCTGAGCGCGCGTAGCCTGTAAAGAACAGCAACAAATTATCCTCCAGCTCCAACAAAGTTTCTTCAGAAACGTTGAGCGGTGATGCCTGCACGCGGCCATCCGGCAGAAACTCAAAACAAGTGATCCCGCCATATGCCGAAATGTATTGGTCCTGCTTACCTATTGGTTCGCGCATTTTTTCCATCTCGATACAACAAGCCTGCTCGGCCAACTCAGACGGGTGCACCAGATTTTTGCGCAACGCGTGCAGGGCTTTGAGCAGCGCCGTTGTAAAACTGCCCGACGAGCCGAGCCCCGTCCCAGCGGGGATATCGGCCATGCTTGCGATCTCAAGGTTTCGTTCCTGTACGCCGGCTAGTTTGAGTGCCTCCCTGATGATCGGGTGTTTAATTTCGTCGACGCTGGCTACCTCCTCGATATGGGAGTACTTCAGCAAAAAACCATCCACAAACCGGCGATGAACAGTGATGTAAATGTACTTATCGATTGCCGCGGCTATTAGGAATCCGCCGTGCTTGCGATAATACGAAGGCAGATCAGTCCCCCCGCCACCGAGCGAGATTCGCAATGGAGAACGCGTGATGATCATTTCGGGAACGGCAACATGGAAAAACCGGGGCGGCTTGTCCAGTGTTCCCGTTCGTCGGTCAGCCTCGTGACGTTTTTCCGAGAAACTGATTCCATTTGGCCCGGGTTTCCGCCGGCACGTTCCTGTCTGCTTCCACGAGCCATGAGACAGTCGTCAATGAGTTGATCACCACCGAGACGACAGCCAGTCCGATAAGCAAATAGCGCAACTGAAATGCAATTTTGCCCTGCCGCAGGAAGATCAGAAAAGCGAAGATTAGAAATGGAAAAAGCTCCGAAAGGTAACGTTGGGCCAATCCCATAAAGGATAGAATTACGATAACTTGCAGCAGGAAAATCGCGGCGATGGCGCGGTCCACGCCGTCAGCACCTCCGGGTCGCAGCAACATCGTCACGCCGATCACAGCCCCGAGCAGAATCCAGGATGAAGACCATAAGAGCGAAGAGTACGTCTCCGTGAAAGGCATCACATAAAGATTCTCATGGTGATAATCTTTTCGGTTCGCGTTTAAAAACGGGGCCTCACGTTGCAGTTTGGGACTTCGCAAGACGAAATAGTCCGCGAAGCTGTAAGGCACACGTTCGATTCGAAAAAGTCCGTGTTTTACCGCGAAATTGCGTTGAACCGGATTGATGTTGTACCTCATGTTCATGCCGGTGAAGTCACCGAACCGCGCGTAGCTAAGAAACAGGTAAAAAACCAATGCAGTGCCGAGCGGCAGAACCAGCGCGAGAATGTTCCGGATGGGCTGTCGGTTGAACAAGCGAATGGCAAGTAGTGGCGCAATCAGGACGAAAGGCGCGCCGAACGTCGCCCGTGAAAGTAGCGCCGCGCCGGCGCAAAACGAAAACCCGAGCAGTGACCGAGTTAACGAGGCGCCCTCAGTTGTTCGAGATTGGCACGCAAAATAGAGCGCAGCGATGGACCACGCGAACCCCCAAATGATTGCTTCGTCGTAGATGGATAGATTGCCCAGCAACAACAGCAACGGTGAACCGAGCGCGAACCCGATCATGCAAGCGTTACCGATCCAGTTACGCGCGCGCGACGAAAGCGGGGATGAACGCAATGCAGTTCTCACCAGACCGGCAAACGCAAACAATGCGATGACTCCCGCGCAAAATCCTGAAATCCGCGACCACTTCCCGTGTCCCGCTGGATAGACGAAATTCAGCGGAACGCGGAGCAGAGCGGGGAACGGCCCAAAGTACATCCGCACTTTGCCGTTCACGATCATTGTTTCATGTACGATCGCAGTTGCATCGACGCCGACATCGCCTCGCAGAAAGTGTTCTGCCTGGGAGTCGAACGCACCGCCAAGAACTTCCTTAACAAAAATCTGTTGCCCGCCAGTCATGGTGAATATCCACAGGACCACGCTGAGCACGAGAGTAACTGGCAGTAGATTCGGCGCTTGGTCTCTTTCAGCCATAGAAGCAGCGGCTAATCTTAAGTCCAGCTCACAAAATATCACCGGTCGAACGAGCCGACATCGCTAAGTCTATTACTGCTGCCGACCGAACTCGGGTTTTGGCTGCTTTCAATAATTTCAGGTCGTACGAGTTATCAGCACCAAAGGCTCGACTGTAGAATGAAACCCTTAGAACCTTTGCGCCGAAATTGGTACTGTGAACCGCACACTCCGGTGATCAAAAGTTCGATTCAGGTGATCGCAGACGTGGCCCTCTCCCGAGAAGCTGCTCCCACTTCGCTCGCGTTTCCGTTGGGACGTTCATGTCGTGGTCGACTAGCCAGGAAACGGTCGCAAGCGAGTTCACCGCGACCGAGAGAGCGATGAGTACCATCATCACATGACGCGACCTGAGTAAGGCTATGCCGCCAGACCCGAGAAAAATGATGAGACAGAAAATCAGGAAAGGATAAAGATCGGCGGCATAACGTTGGGCAAGCAAAAAATATGATAGGATGCAGAGAAATTGGGCAAAGAGGGCCACAGCCGCACACCGCTCGAATGCGGCGGCACCGTGGCGTCGAACCAGGCAGGTAATTCCCATAATCGCACCGAAAACAAGCCAGCCCGAACACCACGGGAGAGGGAGGTATACTTCGCTGAAGTCATTCGAAAAAAGAGACGGGTAATCATAAGAGTGGCGATTCACCGCTAAGTACGGTGGTTCGCGCTGAAGGGACGGAAAATGCAGGCTGAAGTAGTCAGCGAAACTGTAAGGGAGCCGGCGCGGACTAAACACGCCAAATTTGTGGGCAAACTCGCTATGAAGCGGGTTGATGTAGTAATCGAAGTGTACTCCGGTGACGTTGCCGAATCTGGCGTAGCTTAGCCAAATGTAAAAAATGAGCGCGGCGGCGAGCGGCAGAACCAGCGCCGTGAGATTAATTATTCGATTCCCCCACGGTAGTCCTAGAGCAAGAAATGGCACGATCAGGATCAAAGGCGCTCCGAACGTGACCCGTGACAGTAAAGCACCAGCAGCGCACAGCGAGAATCCCAGCAACGCGCGCGTCAGGGCGCTACCTTCGGTCTGTCGTGAGCGAAAAGCGAAAAAAATCGCGCCGAGGGATAAGGCAAGTCCCCAAATTATAGCCTCATCGTAGATAGAAAGATTCCCAAGCAGCAAGAGTAACGGTGAGCCAAACGCGAACCCGATTACGCACGCATTGCCGAGCCAGTTGCGCGCGCGCGATGAAAGCGGGGACGAACTCAGGGCCATGCGCACCAGGGCTGCAAAGGCAAACAGCGAGATGGCGCCCGCGCAAAATCCTGAAATTCGCGACCACTTTTCATATCCCGCTGGGTAAAGGAAATTTAGCGGAATACGGAGCAACGCTGGGAACGGCCCAAAATACATGCGCACGTGATCGTTCACGATTGTCGCTTCATGCCCGATCGCCTCCGCATCGACATCCACGTCCCCGCGCAGAAAATGTTCCGCCTGCGAATCGTAGGCGCCACCGAGCATTTCCCTGACAAAAATGTCTCGCCCCCCCGTCATGGTGAATAACCAAAGGACCACGCTGAGAACGAGAGTGGCGGGCAGCAGATTCGGCGCCCGGTTGGCGTCAATGATGTCCACAGGAAGTAATATATGCCGACTGAAATGCGATCAGTCGAGGACCTGACAGTTTCCCTAGTTACGCTGGTCGGCGGCGTCCTTCCTGGCAACTGCAAAGAGATTTAAACCGAACTTGTGATACCGCAATTGGATCTGACTTGGCTTGAACCCGGCGCGGACCAGCATCGGCCAAAGATCGCGTTTGTCGTAATACATTTTGTGATCGTCGATCTCCACTTTTGGGCTGAATCCGAGCCGGAATGCAGACAACTCGAGGAATCGCTTCCCGCTCCACGTGGGGACATTCACCAACAGTAACCCAGAGCCTCTGAGCAAGCGCCACGCAGATTGGATGACAAACTGCGGCTCAGCCAGGTGTTCCAACACCGAGATGAGCATGACGACGTCCACGGTTTCGCCTTCGAGGTTTGGCAACGTTTGCTCGATTGTCCCTTGATGGAAGCTGAATTTCTCAAGGGCTTGCAACTCCGGCGCGATCTGAAAATCCACTCCGATGCCTCGCTTTAGTTTTGGTTCCAAGGCGATCAACTGCATGGCGCGATAGCCGCAACCGAGTTCCAACACCTCCAGATCGTTGCGGCTGGGGAGATGCCGTCGTATCGCGCGCTGAGATAGCCACACTCCCAGCCGATCGACCGGAGTCAGTCCGTGCTGCCCATAACTTTCATGCGCGCGCAAAGTCACTGCCGGGACCTTGAGATGACGCGTTTTGCCACTTCCATCAGCAGCGCAAAGCCGAACGTTTGGAATCCGAGGATAACGAGCAGTAGACCGAGAATAGCGGGATGCGAAATCGTTTCGAGTTGCAGTCCGTGTTTCAAATAGTGATAGGTCAGATTCCCGAGAAGCACGAGGCCCGCGACGCTTAGACCAGCCGACACGATCATCCCACGATCGAAAGTCATCATTTTTTGTAGCCGGTCCACGAACCGATGTTTTAATCCGTGCATGACGCGCGCAAGAACTCCAATTTGAATTGAGCTATAACCCAAAGTTGCGCACGTCACTCCGAGCAGCATCCAGTACAGGCTAAACCCAATTCTCCCAATCCTTACAGGCCCGGCTGCAAGGCCGAGAGAAAGCACTAATCCAATTACCAGAAGCACAGCGCCGGCCTGAAGCAGGAATGAATCTGCCGCGTAAACCAGCATCACTTTCAGGTTGACCCAACCCGCGAGCCACGGCGATCTCCAGCCCACGCGCAAGTGATGGCTCAGTCGTCCTTCGCGATCCTTGTAAAACTTGATCGGCACTTCCGCGCTCGCGAGCTTCAACCGCGCCGCCTTTAGCACCATTTCGCTTGCGTATTCCCAGCCACGCGACGTGATGTTGATTCTGTCCAGTGCTTCACGAGTCACGCCGCGTATGCCGCAATGGATGTCGGAAAAGTTGCTGCGATAAATCCGGTTCAGAATCCAGTTCGTGAGGGGCGTGCCGAAGTAACGGTGCAATTTCGGCATCGCGCCTTTTTCAATGCTGCCTCGAAACCGGCTGCCCATGATGAACTCCGCGCCTTTCCGGAATTCATCCACGAACGGAGCGATTTCGCGAAAATCGTAGGTCAAGTCGGCGTCGCCCATCAAAATCCATTTTCCGCGAATGTACGGGAGTGAGTCCAGGTATGCGCTACCGACGCCCCGCTTAGGGACGCGTAAAACCTCGCCGCCGTGTTCAAGCACAATCTTCGGCGTGTTGTCAGTCGAGCTGTCGACGATGAGGATTTGTGCGGTCACGCCGGCGCACTCGATGCCTTCCTTGCACCACTCCATGAATTCCCCCACCGTGATTTCCTCGTTCATCGCGGGGATGACGATGCTCAATTCCACGTTGTCGGGCGTCGTGCCGTGCGGTAGAACGTGCTCGACGGGTCCAGCGTTGTTTTGGGCGGGTCGCTGGAGTACGTGCATCACGGTAGGATCTAACGAATCGGAGGCCGCCGGGGCAAGGCTCGGGGCGTTATTTTCTGAAGTCGAGCGCGCCTTTTTTAAGGGCGTACACGTAGCCAACCATCAGGATCGTAATAAAACTCAGCATGCTCCAAAAGATCGAGCTGCCTTCCTTGATCGCGTCTCGGTAAACGACCGCCCAGGGATAAATAAACACGATCTCGAGGTCGAATAGGATGAAGAGCATTGCCACGACATAGAACTTGACGCTGAAACGCGGCTGCGGTCCGCCTTGCGGAATCATCCCGCATTCATATGCGGTGTCTTTCGCTCGCGTGCGTCTTCCGCGTTTGCCTACAAGGATGCTGACAAGCAGCGCGGAAACAGCAAACAGAGCGACAACGACGATTTGCAGGAGCACCGCCAAATAGTCGCGCAGCATCCGGGAATTTGGCGTGAAGCCAGTTCGTCCTGAAAAACCAGCTTTACTTTACGCCGGCCAGATGGCCATTCTGCTGCGCAATTGCCTGAGCCAGAGCCGCCGGCAAGCCCTTGTATTTCTTGCCATTCTTTTTGACCGCACCCCGCGCCACGAGGTTTTGCAGCTTCTCATAGGCACGCAGCCGCAGCATTTCCTCGCCGCCGCTGGCAGCATTTCGCGCCCGAAGATTCTCGTGCACGATATCGAAGAGCTGCTTGAACTCGAACGAAGAACGCCTAGAGAGGACAGCAACCAGCTCCTCAGTTACCAGATCGGGAACCCGACGAGAGAATGCATTTTTCTTTAGAATAGCCATAGGGGCCGAACGATAGCAGATTTTTGAGAAATTGCAGCAGTTTTCTTCGCTTTCGTTAGGGAAACTTAAGCCGTGCCGGAATGTCACAGCAGGGCGGCTAAAGCCCGCCAGTTTAGCAGGTTCCGAACTGGGGGACCGCGAAATTCCGCTATTTCACGGCGTCGGAGATGGACTCGGTGCCTGGGGAAGCACTGAGGCAGGGCCGCCCAAACCAGTCTGCCGCGCAGCCGTTGCACCGAAACTGCTAAAAATGGCAACGCCTATTCCTAATTGGTCCAACGTAATGGGTCCGATTGACTCAGCCATGTAACCGTCGCCGTCGTATCGCTGCGAAGAGACAATAGGGCTCAGATGTTTTGTGATAACTTCCGGCGCCGGAAGTTTGGTGGGGTCGATCGAGCCAGCAACCGCCGGGACAAACGCCGCAGCCATTAACAACATTGGCCGCAGCGAAGCGTCGAGCCGAGAATATAACTGCACCGTATCGATGTAGGTAAAAAAGTTCGTGGGTGCTGGTAGCAGGCGCGCGGCTCCCTTGTAAGTTTGAGAGTCTGCAAGTTCAGACGAGCTGCCACGTGCGCGCTTAATTGCCTCTTCCACGGACGCGGGATCCAAACCGACGATTAGAATCCGATCAGACAAAGCGATCGTAGGAGTGATCGCGATAAAGCTAGCAGCCGATTGTTTTGAAAAATAGCGGACACCATCTTTCTCGGTGGCTGTCCACGAACCATCTTCTTCGGCCCGTAAGAGCGTCTCCACGATCTTTCCTGCTTTGGAAGCGTCAGTCACCGGCAGGGTCACAAGCAGCGACGGCCAATGCGCGCTCGAAGGCCAATCAGCCAACGATCCGAGCTCAATGCCGAATGCCGCTTTCCAATCAGCGGCGGTGATGCCGCTATCGCTAAGCGCCTGAAACATCTTCGTGCCTGCAAAGGCCGCTGCCTGGTTGAGAGTGTCCATTCTTTCCCCGAGATTGAGTAGCATCGCGAGGTATAAGAACGTCTCCTTCGTTCCGAGAGACAGCGACGAGCGAGTGAGCGTCGCGTTCTGTTCCAGTTTCGGCATCCCCACGAAAAGCACGTCGTGTATTTTTCCGTTCTCGAATCGCATCGAGCCGCCAATGCAGCGCATTTTCTCAAGCATCGTGCCCTCACCTGGAGCCGGGGTTGATCCGACAGCGGCGCGCAACGCCGCGAGTCGTTGCGAAAACGTCTTTGGCTGCAGATAAAAGAATACCACGTCGTTGGAGGGCCGACGCGAAATGGCTGCACGATACGTCTCGTCCTTGTCGAGGCTGTTGTTTGGATTTGACGCACGGCGATCGGCACGATCGAGCAACGCCTGCATGTCCGCCGCATCTGTCGCCGCGAAAAACCACGGAGGATCATAGGCGGTCGCGATACTGAACGAACCCGTTTTGGTCGCCTCGATTTCGTGGCCTTGATACTGCACTTTCTCTCGCTTGATGCTTGAATTTTGCCCCACCAATATCGAACGCCATTTGCCAATGATTCGCTCCGCTTCTTCCTGGCTGCCGGGAAAACGAAAGCCGCCCACAATTCTTGGATTGTTATTTTCGATAGAGATCAGCGCGACGAAGGCGTTCTTGGGTGCGAGCTGTTCGATTTCCCGCAGCGTTTGAGATACCGCATCCGTTTTTGGAGCGTTGCCCAGCGGCTTGCGCAAAAAATCCTGCACTGCAGGCTCCCGGTACAGTTGATAAATATCGCAGCGCTGCCATTCATCGCGAGCGCGGTTGAAGTCCGGCATATGCGCCACGAAAATTGTTTCGCGCGGCAGAAGCGCGGCCACGGTAGCGCTTGAGAGTCGTTGCGAAAATTGCCAGTAGTACCAACCGGCAAATGCAGCGACCGCCAGTGCGATTAAAAGGAACAAAATTCGCTTCATAAAGAGAGCTGCCTCACAACAAGTGGATGCTCGATACTCGATGGTCGATAGGCGTTCAACACAAATTCCCTGCCCGAAATCCAGCGGTCAGGTTCATTTCACCCGTTACGCGCGCGGATGAAATTGGCGATGCACAGCCTTCAGCCGTTGTTGATCGACATGGGTGTAAACCTGTGTGGTCGATATGTCCGCGTGGCCCAGCATCTCCTGGATAATTCGCAGATCCGCGCCATTGCTGAGCAGATGCGTTGCGAAGCTGTGCCGCAGAAGGTGAGGATAGATGTTCTTTTCCAGTCCGGCCCGCTGCGCGTGCTTTTTCACGATCTGCCAGATCCGCGTTGTGGTTAATTTCGTGCCTCGTTCGGATAGAAAAATTTCGCTGCTACTGCGCGGCTTCACCAGTTTTGGTCGCTCAGTCGAAAGGTATGCTGCCAAGGCTTCGCATGCTTTTCGGCCGACGGGCACCAGACGAGTCTTGTTTCCTTTGCCGGTCACGCGCACCATGCGCTCCTCGAAATTGAAATTCTCTAGTCGCGCACTTGCCAGCTCCGAAATGCGCAGCCCGCTTGCGTAAAGCAGCTCGATCATCGCTCGGTCGCGTAATCCATGAACAGCCTTGGTGTCGATTTTTTCCAGGAACTGCTCCACTTGCAATTCGTTCAGCGTTTCCGGGAGATACCGCTCTATCCGCGGCAGCGCCAATGCCTCGGTGGGATCACGCTCTATGATTCCCTTGGCTGCGAGAAACCGAAAAAAAATCTTGAGCGCGACGACGATTAGCTTAATCGAAGAGGCCGAAAGGCCGGTCCGTTTGCGCTCGCCAAGATACTCACTCATCACCGGCAGAGTCGCGCCGCGCGGGTGAGTGATTTTTTTCTTCACACTGCACCATTGCGAGAATTCGCTCAGCGATCGGTAAGTGGAAAGCTGATAATTTTCGGAAAGACCCCGCTCGACTGCGAGAAACCGAATAAACGCGTCGATCGAATCTTCCATCGAGGCAATGCTAAATCACCAGTGTATAGTGACTAGTGGAAATTTGTCGCAACAGTTCGTTCCCGTCCTCGCGCCGCGTCGCGCCCAACCGTGAATTTATTGACAAGCGATCATTAAATGTTCGATGTTCGGTACGATGAGCTTGGATCTCAACACCATTCTGAAGGATTGGCCCTATGAGAGCGGCACGGTGAAAGTACGCAAAATCACCGGGCTCGACGGTCGCGAAAAATTGCAACTCCGCGTCGATCTCGGCGTCTTGCAAATGGAAATCACCGGACGACCCGACGGCCGGCGGCCGCACAATTGCGAATCCCTCCTGGAGTACCATCGCAAACGCGCTACCCGGGCCGAACAGAAAGGCGAGGCTTACGAGCTTGCTCCCGAGCAATGCGCGGAGCTGCAACAGGAAGGCATCCAATATTATCATCGGTATCTGAGCCTGTTTCAGATTAACGATTTCGAAGGCGTGGTGCGCGATACGCAGCGAAATCTCGACCTTTTTAGTTTCGTCAACGAGCACACCGATCGCGAGGATTTTTCCTGGGGCATGCAACAGTTCCGGCCTTACGTGCTCATGATGAATACGCGCGCCAAGGCCTCCATCTTCCTTGCTCAGGGGAAATTTGCCGACGCCATAGCGGAAATTGAGCGCGGCCGCGAAGCGATTGTGGATTTTTTGCAGCAGTCAAACTTTCCAGAGCTGGTGTCGAAAAGCGCTGAGATCGCGTTTCTCGACGAATGGATTGAGGAAGTAAAAGCGAAACGCCCGCTCTCGAAGCTGGAGATCATGCAGCGCGAAATGGAAACGGCGATCGCGAAGGAACTTTACGAGCGGGCTGCCGAGTTGCGCGACGCAATCAAGCTGCTCAAGACGCAAAAGCAGGCGTAAATGGTTGGCACGAACCAGCGGTATTCAACGTAGCGGTTACCGATTCGTTAGGCCATCGGTCTAAGCGAGGAGGCAGCCCCACTGCCACCACCAGCAGCAAAATTGGAATTGCAAGGCTAACCCCGTTTCGCATCAACAATTCCCAGCGCAAGGATGCCGCTGCCTAACGAGAAGTACGTCAAAGGATGTGTTCGCGATTATCCGACCGAAGCCGGATCGTCTTTATCTGCAAGTCGTGTCGGGCTCGAACAAAACGTACGGTTTTGCTCTTCGCTCGCATGAGGATCGAGTGGGTGATGGCCGTGACGCCGCCGCGCGCTCGCACGCCGGGGAGAAGCGCGCTGTCACTGATCCCGGTTGCGCAGAAAATGATGTTCTGCCCATGGGCGAGATCGTCGGCTGAAAAGACGCGGTCGAGATCTTGTTCATGTCCATCGGCGACGAGGCTTTTTCGCTCCTTTTCGTCGCGCGGCCACATTCTGCATTGCATGTCGCCACCGAGGCATTTGATTGCAGCCGCCGCCAGTACTGCTTCGGGCGAACCACCGATGCCCATATAAAGATCGACGTCCGGCTCGGGCAACGACGGCGCGATTGCTGCGGCGATGTCGCCGTCGCCGATCATCCGCAACGATGCGCCTGCCGCGCGAATCTGTTCCACGATTTCTTTGTGACGCGGGCGGTCCAGCATCATTACCGCCACATCCTGCACGCGCTTGTTCACCGCATGCGCAACAATTGCCAGCATTTCGGCGATTGGCATGTCCAGGTGGAGCGAATCGCCGCGTTTCTTCATATATGCGATCACGCGCGGCCCATACGCCAGCTTCGACATGTAAAACGAAGGAATGTCGCGTAGCGCCACCTTCACCCCTTCCTCAGGACTCGCTGCCGCGATGCAACTGATCGAGTTGGGCGCGCCCTTCGAAATGTTTGTTGTGCCGTCGATTGGATCGAGGGCAATGTGAAATTCCGGCGAACCGGGATACCACGTGCCGAGTTGTTCGCCTTTGAAAATGCCCGGCGCATTGTCCTTGATTCCCTCGCCGATCACCACTTCGCCGCAGATGTTCATTAGATCGAACATGCCGCGGATGGCGTCGCTGGCTGCCGCGTCGGCTGCTTCCTTGTCGCCGCGCCCGAGCCAGCGCAACGAGTTCAACGCTGCTGCTTCAGTTGCACGCACAAAATCCAGCTCGATGACGCGCTCAATGTCCTGATAATCCTGTTTCGGCAGCCGCAGAGCCATGGATCGTTGATCTTCACGCAGGTCGCGCGCGATGACAAGGCATCAGGAATGACAGCTTCCCAGCCGTCACGCTAATTCAACGGCTGCCGAAACGATTGCTCTCAGTGACTTCCACGCGCGGAAGGCCGTCTTCAAGAACCACCGGGACCAAAGATACCGATGAAATTTCCGCGCCTTCATTTAAACCGACATCGATTAACGCGCCGCGATTCCATGATGCGACGGTTGGCGCGCCATCGAACACCAGATTCCCGAGTGAATACGCAATTGGACGGCCGTGATAAAAATCGAGCAGCTGCACACAATGTGGGTGCGAGCCAACGACGAGATCAACGCCGCGATCAATCAGCCAGCGGGCGACTTCGCGTTGTTTGTCAGTGATTTTCTCGCTGTTTTCGATTCCCCAGTGCACGAGGTAAACGACAAGATTTGCCTGTGACCGCACGTTCGTAATCGCGGGACCAAGCTTCGATCGAACAGACGCCGCGGCGATTTGGCTGCTTCGCGTAGAATCAACATCGCTGATCGCGAGCGGACCGATTTTTTTTCCATCGGACACTGAGAAAAAACTCGCATCGCAAGCCTTCCTGGTTGGTGTTTCAACTCCGACTGGCTCAATTTCCTCCCGAAACCCGTTCGTATGGCGCCTGTGTTAGACACTACCTAGGAACGGTGTCTAAGCCGCGGTCTTCCAAACTTTCTGCGTAACGTCTCGCCAAATTTTGCGGAGTACACCGCTGAATGGCCAGAAATGAGTCCTCAACGACGAGAAATCACGGAAGGCCAAAACGATGAAAGGAAAGACATCTTATGAAAACAAAAATTCTCCGAAACCTAGTTCTTAGCGTTGGCGTGTTCTTCGCGTTAGCGCAGTTGCTGGATGCCGGCATGAACAAACGCGCCCTGAATTTCAGCAACACGCCCTTAGTTCCCCCACGCAGCCCCGCGTCGTCACATTCGATGCTCCGGGCGCCGGTACAGGCCCCGGTTAGGGCACCGATGCTTTCGCCATCGACCCGGCAGGGGCGATCACAGGGAACTATCGCGACGCGAATAATGTATTCCACGGCTTTCTTCGCACCCCGGAGGGCAACATCACAACTGTTGATGCTCCAGGTGCGGGCACAGGTCCCTTCCATGGCACCTTGGGCGACGACATCAACCCAGTGGGGACGATCGCTGGGGAGTACTTTGACGCGAGCAATATGTATCGCGGATTCCTGCGCACCGCGGACGGTACTGTCACCACGTTCGACGTTCCCGGTGCGGGCACTGGTCCAGGCTTCGGCACCTTCCCCGGTTGCAACAATTCCTCGGACGCGATCACGGGATGGTACATTGACGCCAGCGATGTCAATCACGGTTTCGTGCGGGGTACAACACCAAGACCTCGCCCATAGCGGAAAAGCGACTACTAACTAATGTGAAGTGGCTGGGAACTCGTGAGAATACCTCGCGAGTTTACCCGCTGAAGCGGGAGCGATTTGAATATTCTCGATAGGAGGCGACTTCGTTCTTATCCCGACCTTCACTTTATCATGCCAGCGACGTGCTCCGTTTGCTCATGACCGCCGTGACTGTGCAGGGATGGGCGGATGCGCAGGAAAAATTCGAAGGCGTAACCGAGACCGTCGCCATAATAGCGATCGAGAGTGTCAGGCCGATTGTTGATTGTGAATTGTGTGCCGAGACCGATGTCGATGCCTTTGCCATGCGTTAGGTCACGGACATAACCGAGGGTGTAGGCGCCCACGGGAAAGATGCGTGTATCAGCCGCCTGATTGAGAACGAGTTCGTGTCCGGATTTCTCGACGCGTTCCCAGCGGAAGTAAACGGTGTCGCGGCCGCGCTGGTAATTTGACTCGACCAGGAAGGATTGCGTTTTGCCTTCGCCGGTGTCGTTGTTCTGGCCCCAGACGAAACTATTCGCCCAGTTGCTGTCGTTTCCGAGCGGGAGGTTGTAAATTGCCGACGCGGTGGTGCGATGCCGGTTGAGTCCAGGATCGATGGCTTCCGGGCTTTTGATGTAACCGAAAGAAACTTGTAGCGCGAGATTTCGTGTCGGGTTCCAGGAGAGTCGGCCGCTGTACGAGTCGAACTCCGGATGATCGAAGTTGTAGCGGTCTTCATCCGGTTCGCGTCCGGTGAAAATACTGCCTTCAACTTTCACATTCCTCCAAACAAGACCCGCCGTGGCGACCCCGAAAGTGACGTGCGTTGAATCCTGCCAGTGATGACCGATTGGCGCATCTGGATCGTCCATTGCAGAAGGGCGATGCATGAACGTCGGCGGGCCGAGCGCCGGTTCGCCGGGATAACCGAAATAAACATAGGCGCTCAGATCGTGATCGAATTTCTGAGAGAGGCTGAACGAAAGTTCGTCGAAGAGATCGTGCGGATGTTGCCGGTCATGCAATGGTTCTCCGTTCCACGTTTCGCCGCTTTGAAACAGAAGGGGATAACCGCGCCCGCCTTCAGTGAGCGGATCCAGGCTCATCATTAAGCGAGAGCCAAACTGAGTCGAGTCGCCGAGCGGATGGGAAAACATCGCCATGAACCAGTTCGGCGCGTCGATCCGGTCGTCGCCGCGTCGGGTGCTCACGTTTGTGTAGCGCGGGAAAATCGCGCCGTGCAACATGAGCATGTTGTCATCGAACATGAACATGCGGGCATACGTCGGCGACGAATCCGGCAGCCAGCTTGTGCCTGAGCCTTCGCGGCTCATAGGCTCTGCGAGATCGATCGACGAATGCATTTCCATCTCGTGCTGGTGCGTTTCATGAGTCCGATGCGACGTATGCGATTGATGATTGGACGTTGAGAGTTGAGAACTGGGAGTTGAGTGTTTGTCTTCCTTGACTGGCACGAGTTTCATTCCGCATTTCGGACAGTTGCCCGGATGATCGGTTATGACTTCCGGATGCATGAGGCAGGTGTACTTCTGTATCTTTTCTTGCTCCTGCTCGTGCTCGCGATGGGAGTGCTGTGCGTTCACCGTGTGAGTGAGCGACACCGCAAGTGTGCTGGCGATTAAAATTGAAATTGGTTTTAGCATTTCGTCTGGTTGTAGGGCAGGCGCCTCGCCTGCCAGCGGGGAAAGACGGCAACCTCAGCGGTTGCCCTACAAACAGCACGCGATTGCGACTGCTCTACGCGACGAAAGGCGGAGCGTGAGCGAGAAGGCTCTGCTGCAAAATCAATTCAGCGAACGAAAATGCGCGGGGCGGACCAGTGTCGAGTAACAGCGGTGCAACAGCTCGCGACGAATACACAACGAACGCGCCCGGCAGAACGGGAAAATTCGCATCGCAGAATTTCGCGTCATTGCGTGCCCAATCTTTTGTTTTCGCAAATACGACAGCGCGCAGGATTTTGCAGCACTGCACCTGCGAGGATTGTTCTTTTTGTTTCGCAGGCTTGGAATGGAATGGGCACTCGGTTTGCGCCCTGTTGATTTCCGTTGCGACCGCCGCGAACGCGCAATGATTCGAGACCGCGATCCAGGAACAGATCGTGATTGCGGCGATCAATGAACGCGCACCTGCTGTCACACCCACTCAATCGCTGAGGCGACCTGAATGCTCAAATATTTTCTTCCGCTTCGTTAATCGGCGCAGCACCAGTGGCGGTGACCTCTGGTGGCACCAACGGAACGCTTGGCGGGATGGCCACCTGCGATTGGAGCGGTGTTTGCCTGATGCGTGTCGACATCAGCATCGCAGTAAAAAGAAAAGCGGCCGCCAGATAATACGGTGCGCCTGGAAGGTGAATGCGACTTTTCGGATCGATGAACCATCCAAAAATTCGAAGGAATAACCATGGGCCAATAATGAACGTGATCGAACGCATGCTCTGGAGAGCGCCTTGTAATTCACCTTGCTCGCGCTCGCTGACGCGATGAGTCATCATGCTTTGCGCAGCTGGCATGGAAATATTCCAAAGTGAAATGATCGGGATCGAAGCCATTAACCATGCCCCTGTTTTGGCCAACCCGGCGAGAAGCATTCCGCTCGATCCAAAAAACTGGCCAATATAAAGCGTCCGTTTCTCGCCGAAACGTTTCACCATTCTGCCAGTTAACCCGCCGGAAATCACCGCGGTAACGATTCCGACAATCATGAGCGACAGTCCGATCATTCCCTGGCTCCAGCTGTAGCGATAGATCGCGTAAAGTGCCCAGACGCTAAACACATTGTGGGCGAGATAGGCTAGGAATTGGATCGTGGTCAGCCGCCAAAGTTCGTGATGAGAACGCAAAAGCTTAAGTGAGCCGACTGGGTTCGCGCGCTGCAATTTGAATTCTTTTCGCTGATTTTTCGGCAAAGATTCGGGAACGAAAAAGTAACCCCAGAGCCAATTTGCCAGACTAAGCGCGGCTGCAATCCAAAACGCGAGACGCGGATTGACGTCGCCAGCCAATCCACCAATTGCTGGTCCGAACGTGAATCCGACGCCGAATGCCACGCCGATCAGCCCGAACGCTCCAGCTCGTTTTTCTTTCGGCGTCACGTCGGCGATGTAAGCCATCGCGGTGGGAATGCTTGAAGTCGTGATTCCTGAAATAATTCGACCGAGGAAAAGCCAACTCAACGTCGGCGCCATCGCCATCACGATGTAATCCAATCCGAGACCGAGATTTGAGAGCAGGATGATTGGCCGTCTTCCAAATCGATCTGACAAAACTCCGAGCAAGGGTGAAAAGAAAAACTGCATCAGCGCAAAGACCACCGCGAACCGCGCGCTCCACTTCGCCGCATCCGTCATCTCACCGCCGAGAAAATCTAGAATTAACTTCGGTAGAACGGGGATGATCAAACCCATCGCCAGGATGTCGAGAGTCACCGTGACGAGAATGAAAATAACCGCAGCTTGGCGAGACTTCATGCTGAGTGGAGCATGAACGCAACGTTGTAGGGGCGGTTGTGTCAACCGCCGACGCGGTTCCGAATCAACGCCAGAGTTAGGCGCTTGGCACAAGCGCCTCTACAACTAATCTGTTGCGGTGATTCAGCTCTCCTACCGCTCCCCAAAAACAAAAGTGCGTGAGAGCAAAATCCATGGACGCGGTCTATTTGCGATAGCGGACATTGCCAAAAACGAAATCGTCGCCGTGAAAGGCGGTCACATTGTTGATCGAAAAACTTTGCGTGAAAAAATTACGCCTCGGCTGGGCCCTGTGGAAATTCAGATCGACGACGATCTGTTCATCGCGCCGGTGACCGAGGAAGAACGCGAGTTATCGATGCTGTATACAAATCACTCATGCGACCCGAATCTCGGGATGCGCGGCGAGATCACCTTCGTCGCGATGCGCGATATTTGCGCTGGCGTAGAGCTCACGCACGATTGGGCGATGACCGATGACGACGATTATTCCATCGAATGCAACTGTGGCGCGCCCGATTGCCGGAAAACTTTGACCGGCAAAGATTGGCAACGCCCGGATTTGCAGGCCCGTTACGCCGGCTATTTTTCAGCCTATCTTGCGCGCAAGATCGCCCTGCTTGGAGCGCGGTAGTAGATGGTAGCGTTAGTCCGCTGCACAAATGTACGAGAATCGAAAACAACCTCTTCTCAGCACGGCTAAATTTGTTAAGCGTGTTGCGCGACACTGGCTAGCGGGATTTGGAGTCTTGGCTTTTGGACTTGGAGCCGGCATTATCGGCTATCATTCCATCGCCGGGTTGAGCTGGATCGACTCGCTGTTAAACGCGTCGATGATCCTAGGAGGAATGGGCCCCGTCGATCCGTTGCGGACGAATGGCGCGAAAATCTTTGCGTCGTGTTACGCGCTGTTTTCAGGGCTGGCGTTTATCGGCATAGTGTCGGTGTTGCTTGCACCATTTGTTCATCGCCTGCTACATCGCGTTCATGCAGAGGAGCGCGAACAATGAAAATTTCCTGAAGCTTTTCACGAGTAGTTCTGATTCGTTTGGTATGAAAAAGTTTTTGTTAATCTCATTCATGGCAGCGGCCGCTCTGGCCGGAATGGCTGGTTGCGCGCAGATAAAAAAGCCAGCGGCGCAAGTGAGGGCGGTGCCGACCGGTGTGCGTTTCGACCAAGTCGGCTCGGTCACGCTGTATCCCGGCGAGCCGTGCACGCCGCAGATCATGTTTAATTTTCGGAGCGCGGGGTCGACGGTCTCGCTCGGTGCGCCGAAGCAAGAAACGAAAATACTCACTGAAGCGGCAAAGAATAACCGGCGCGTCCATATTTCTGGAAAATGGCGACGTGGCGGACAATCGAACTGCAGCTACGTTGAAGTCACGAGTGCGGAGTTAACGAGATGAAATCAAACGAAATCGAGGAAACACGAGGAACAATCGGACCAATTGCAATTCGCGCACTGGCCGTAGGCGCGCAATCAGTCGGGGCGATCGCAGTAGGCGCTGTAGCACTGAGCGCGGTCGCGATCGGATTCATAGCGATTGGCAGACTGGTTATCGGCCACGCAAAAATCAAGCGACTGGAAATCGGTGAGCTAAGAGTAACGCGTTTGCACGTGACGGACTCAATCGTCACACCGAATCAGTAGCGATAATGCTCTGATTTGAACGGGCCGTCGATTGGAACACCCAGATATTCGGCTTGCTTCGTGGAGAGCTTCGTAAGTTTGGCGCCGATTTTCTCCAGATGCAGGCGCGCAACTTCTTCGTCGAGTTTTTTTGGCAAAACGTAAACACCGACTTTATAGGTGTCGCGGTTTTTCCACAGATCCAATTGTGCGAGGACCTGATTGGAAAATGAATTGGACATGACGAAGCTCGGGTGACCTGTGGCGCACCCGAGATTCACGAGGCGCCCTTCGGCGAGTAGGAAAATTTCGCGCCCGTTCGGGAACGTGTACTTGTCCACCTGCGGTTTGATGTTGGTTCTCTTCACGCCTTTGGCTTCGTTGAGAGCGTCGACCTGAATCTCATTATCGAAGTGGCCGATGTTCGCGACGATTGCCTGATCTTTCATGCGCTGCATGTGTTCGAGTGTGATCACGTCAAGGTTGCCGCTCGCTGTGATGTAAATGTCGGCGCGGCCGAGCGTATCTTCGATCGTCGTGACCTCGTAGCCTTCCATCGCTGCTTGTAAAGCGTTGATAGGATCGACCTCCGTAATGACAATGCGCGCACCCTGGCCGCGCAACGATTGCGCGCAGCCTTTGCCGACATCACCGTAGCCGCAAATGACGGCGATCTTTCCGGAAAGCATGACGTCGAGTGCGCGATTTAATCCGTCGACGAGGGAATGGCGGCAGCCGTAGAGATTGTCGAACTTCGATTTGGTGACAGAATCGTTGACGTTGATTGCGGGAACGAGCAGCCGTCCTTCCTCGTGCATCTTGTAAAGGCGATGCACGCCGGTGGTCGTCTCCTCAGACACACCGCGCCAATCTTTCATGATCTCGTGCCACCGATAGGGATTCTCGCGCTGAATTTCGAGCAGCAGATCCTTGATGACTTGCTCTTCCTTGTTTGCCGATTTCGTCTTCGCCCAATCGCTGCCTTCTTCCAGCTCGTAGCCTTTATGAATGAGCAATGTTGCGTCGCCGCCATCATCGACGATGAGCTGCGGGCCTTTGCCTTCGGGGTGCGAGATCGCGCGATACGTACACCGCCAGTAATCCTCAAGCGATTCGCCTTTCCACGCGAACACAGCGATGTGGCGTTTGGCAATCGCCGCGGCAGCATGGTCTTGCGTGGAAAAAATATTGCAGCTTGCCCAGCGCACACTCGCTCCGAGATCGGTAAGTGTTTCGATCAACACGGCGGTCTGGATCGTCATGTGTAACGATCCAGTGATGCGCACGTCTGCCAGCGGTTTCTGCGGAGCATATTTTTCGCGGATCGCCATTAGCCCGGGCATTTCCTTCTCCGCGATGGAAATTTCTTTGCGACCAAAGTCAGCCAACGAAATATCGGCGACTTTGTAATCGGTTTCAGTTCGTTCGATTGTCGATGTTTTCATAAAACGATTTCTTCGAGGTTATCCGCAGATTTCGCAGATTTTCGCAGATTCTCAGAGGTGGTTCGGACAAGACGCTTAAACTGCAAGCTCGGTGCACCAAAATTCAGCAGCAAACCGCGTTGCAGACCAGTCGCCTTGAGCTCATTGATCAACTGGGCGTCATTTGCACGAGTGAGTTCGGCAATTGCCTTCGTCTCAACAAGAAAATCTTCATAGCAGATGAAATCAGCTCGGTAACCGCACGTAAGCAGTTTGCCTTTATATCGCACCCGAAGGGGGACCTCAGCTCGGAATGGGATTTCTCGCTCGTCGAATTCCAAGGCTAAAGCACATTGATAAACCGCTTCTAGAAATCCGAATCCCAGCTGGCGATGCACTTCCATTGCGGCTCCGATGATCGCATGGCTCTGTTGATCCTTTTGCATTCTAATCTGCGTAAATCTGCGAAATCTGCGGATTACGTTGCGGCCTTCTTTAGCTCTGTGGCTTTGTCAGTTTTCTCCCACGTGATATCGGGATCGTCGATTTTGCCGAAGTGACCATAATTCGTGGTCTTGGAATAAATCGGCCGAAGAAGGTTAAGCTGTTTGACGATGTCGGCTGGTTTGAAGCTGAACGTGGCAAGCACGGCCCGTTCGATTGCTTCTTCATTAACTGCGTGTGTATCGAACGTGTCGATGTGAACACTGAGCGGCTCCGGATGGCCGATGGCATAGGCGAATTGCACTTCGCATTTTTTCGCCAGACCTGACGCTACCACATTTTTCGCAACCCAGCGTCCCATGTAAGCAGCGCTGCGATCGACTTTGCTCGGGTCTTTTCCCGAGAACGCGCCTCCGCCGTGCCGGCCCATTCCGCCATAGGAATCGACGATGATTTTGCGTCCGGTTAAACCGGCGTCTCCCTGGGGGCCGCCGACTACGAAGTTGCCAGTAGGATTGACGAGGAATTGCGTCTTCTCAGTTAGCATGTCCTCCGGCAGCACTTTCTTGATCACCTCCTCGATCACGAAACTGCGGAGTTCCGAATGCTTCACGTCGCGCGTGTGCTGGGTTGAGACAACGACGCAAGAAATGCCGATAGGTTTGCCGTTTTCGTAGATCACTGAAACCTGCGACTTCGCGTCTGGCCGCAACCAGCCGACTTTGCCGTTCTTGCGAATACGGGTGAGTTCGCGTCCGAGCCGATGCGCAAACATGATGGGTGCTGGCATGAGTTCCGGCGTCTCATCACACGCGTAGCCGAACATCAGTCCTTGATCGCCCGCGCCTTGTTCTGCGGTGTCCTTACCTTCAACCGCGCGGGCGTCCACGCCCTGCGCAATATCGGGCGATTGTTTAGTAATGATATTGGTGATGAAAATTTTGTCGGCGTGAAATACGTCGTCGTCGTTCACGTAACCGATGTTGCGAACGGTATCGCGCACGAGCTCTTCGACAGGCAGCACACTCGCCAGCGGCTTATCTTCAGCCAAGCTTGGAATAGTGATCTCGCCACCTACGATGACGATGTTGCTTTTGGCGAAGGTTTCGCAAGCCACGCGACTACGCCGGTCCTGCTCGATGCACGCGTCGAGCATGGCGTCTGAAATGGCATCGCAAACTTTGTCGGGATGACCTTCACTGACAGATTCGGAAGAGAAGATGTAACGTCGGGACATGGCTCAAAAGAATGTGATTGTTATAACGTTAAATGGGATTAGCCGAGGGACGGGAGTTCAACCGTTGTAACGTTTAACGTTTTAACGATGCGCCGTCGTCGCCAGCGACATATTGACCAATCATGATGCGTCGATATATCGTAGGCTCCAATCATGGCGTCAACCATTAATTTGTTGCGATTGCTTGCCGATCCGACACGTCTTCGGCTACTGCTGCTTCTCGAACAGGAGGAACTTTCGGTCGCTGAATTGCAACAAATTCTGGGCATGGGCCAGTCTCGCATTTCAAGTCATCTCGCTCAGTTGAAGCGGGCCGGCGTCGTAGCCGATCGCCGCGTCGGAAAGAATGTTTATTACGGCGCGAACCACAATGGGAAGAACGCGCAGCGTGAACGTGTGGCGGACATCACTCGACTCCTGGCGCACGAACTGCGTGAAGGCTCGCGTGATCGCACAAGTCTGAAGCTCGTGCTCCAGAAACGGCAGGATAAGGCGCGGAAATACTTCGACGAACTCGCTGGCAAATTCGGTCGAGGATATGTGCCGGGGCGATCGTGGCAGGCGCTTGCGCACACGCTGATCACGTTGCTCCCGCCGTTGACCGTCGCCGATCTGGGAGCAGGCGAGGGGACACTCTCGCAATTGCTGGCGAAACGAGCGCGCAAAGTTATTGCCATCGATAATTCGCCGAAGATGGTCGAGTTCGGGTCGCGACTGGCAAAGAAACATGGATTCAAGAATCTTGAGTACCGGCTGGGCGACATTGAGGACCCGCCGATCGCTAAAGACAGCGTTGATCTTGCAATCCTCAGCCAGGCGTTGCACCACGCTATTCATCCCGAGCGCGCCATTGGCGCTGCTTACCGGATTTTGAAACGCGGCGGGCGACTGGTGCTTCTCGATCTATTGAGCCATCGATTCGAAAAAGCGCGTGAACTTTACGCGGACCACTGGCTCGGATTCAGTGAAGTACAGTTGCACCAACTCCTCGAGAAAAGCGGCTTCCGAGATATCGAGGTCAGCGTCGTTTCCCGGGAAAAGCAGAGCCCGCATTTTCAGACTGTCTTTGCCGGCGGCCTTAAGTGAACGCCACGGGTGCCTGGGCTGTCAATAACTGCGGCCCTTGGTTTTATGGTCTCCACCGAGAAATCTGTAGCCTTGCCCGGGTTCTTTGAAGAAGTGAGGCGGCGCAAGGTGTATCGGGTGGCTGCGGCTTACGTCGTCGCAGCGGGCGGCATCATTCAATTGGCTTCGGCGGCGTTTCCAGCATGGGAATTACCGAGCTGGACCTTGCGCATGCTAATCGTGTGTTTGCTGATGGGATTTCCGCTAGCCCTCATGCTTGCGTGGGCGTTCGACATTACCCCTGATGGGATTCAGGTCACCCCTGATACGGCGGCGTCCAGCACCCACACTCGTCGTAACATGCTCCTGCTCATCGGCGGTGGGCTGATTCTTTCCGCCGCTGCGGGGTTCTTTCTGCTGCCAAGGGTCGCCGCGCATAAAGTCGACAGGTCTATTGCAGTGTTGCCGTTCCAAAATCTCAGTGATGAGAAGGAAAACGCCTACTTCGCGGACGGCATTCAGGATGATCTGCTCACGAACCTGTCGAAGATCGGCGATCTAAAGGTGATTTCGCGCACGTCGGTTATGCCTTATCGCGCCACGCAGTCTAATGCTCGCGAGATTGGAAAGGCCCTTGGCGTCGGCACTATTCTTGAAGGGAGTGTTCGCCGGGTCGGGAATCGGGTGCGCGTAAATGTGCAATTAATCAATGTCGACAACGACCAGCATATCTGGGCGGAAGACTACGATCGGGAACTGACGGACGTGTTCGCCATTCAAAGTGATCTCGCTCAAAAAATCGCCGGTGAACTACGCGCTCAATTGTCGCCCACTGAAAAGGCGCAGATTGAACGCAAGCCGACTGAGAACAGCGAGGCCTACCTGGCTTTTGTGGAGGGGCACGATCTGCTTACGAGGCCAGATCGAATGCGCGCCGACACCGAAAAGGCTGAGCAACTTTTTGAGAGAGCGACCAGGCTCGATCCAAATTTTGCTAGGGCCTTTGCAGCATTGGCGTGGGTCCAAGACTGGATGTATCACACCTTCGATCCCACACCCGCGCGTAAAGCAAAAGCGTACGCAGCGGCTGAAGCAGCGCTTCGATTAGAGGCGGACCTGCCCGAGGCACACCTGGCCTTGGGCTTTTACCATTATTACTGCGAGCGCGATTACCAGCGCGCTTTGGACGAATTCGCCATCGCCCGGAAAAGTTTGCCAAACTCCGCCGATGTTTATCTAGCTATTGGAGCGATTCAGCGTCGCCAGAGCAAATGGGCCGAATCCACTGCGAATATGGAGAAAGCGGCTTCGCTGAGTCCAAAGGATGCGTTTCTCCTCATCAATCTCGCTGACAATTATCGCGCTACTGATGACTTCGAGCATGCGGACAGACTTTTCGATCGCGCGATCGAAGCTGCGCCGAATTCAGTTAGCGCGCGTACAGGCAAGGCGATGCTCGCCGCAGATTTAAAAGGCGATCTGTCTGAGATCGACAAACAGTTGGCACAAATCCAGCCAGGTGCTGCCTCTGATGCAGAGGGTATGGTTGGCCGGGCATATCTCTTGATGCTGCAACGGAAATATCACGACGCCGTGGCCATTCTTAAACAGTTGCCCGGGGACGCTCGCAGCGATGACAAACCGAAAGAGTATCTCGAGGGCGCTCTTTACACTTTCGTGAATGATAAAGAGCACGCGCGTTCGGCGTTTCAACGTGCTCGTTCGATTCTGGAAAAAGCGATACAAGAAGGCTCCGATGATGCGTCGCGTCACATGATGCTCGGGATGGTATTTGCCGGTCTGGGTGAAAAGAATGCCGCCATCGCCGAGGGCAAACGCGCCATGATGCTCCTTCCCGAATCTCGGGACGCCCTGGATGGGCCAAAGATGACTCTCGCGTTGGCACAAATTTACGCCTGGACGGGCGAAAACGACGCAGCTCTTGAACTTCTTGAACGATCACTGATTACTCCAGCCGGAGTCACGGTGTCTTCACTGAAACTGGATCCGATCTGGGATCCGCTGCGATCTGATGGCCGTTTTCAGGCCTTAATCGAAATCTCCCAAAAGCCTGACGTCGAGTTGTCGATGAATTGCAGGTGACGAACGGTTCACCCTTTATACGGCGCAATCGACTGGGTAAAATGAATGTCGGGCGTCAATTTGTGTCTATACTCACGGCTGCAGTATAGTTCCGAATCAAAACTCTTCTTATGACCGGCTTCTTCGAGGAAGTAAAACGGCGCAAAGTTTATCGGGTCGCGGCTGCCTACATCATTGCTGCCGGCGGCATCATCCAGCTGGCGTCGGCCACGTTTCCAGCATGGGAATTGCCAAACTGGTCGCTGCGCCTGGTGATTCTGTTGCTGCTCGTCGGATTTCCAATCGCCCTGATTCTTGCGTGGGCGTTCGACATTACGCCGCAAGGTATTCAGGCCACGCCTGACCCTCCCGCGCCCATGACCCGTCGTCGGCGGAACGTCATCATGCTGATCGCTACCGGCGTGGTTATTTCCGCGGCTACAGGCTTTTTTCTCTTGCCTCGCGTCGCCGCGCACAAGGTCGATAAGTCAATTGCCGTCCTGCCATTTGAAAATCTGAGCGATGAAAAAGAAAACGCTTATTTCGCCGACGGCATCCAAGACGATGTGCTCACGAATCTTTCGAAGATAGGCGACCTCAGGGTGATTTCGCGCACCTCAGTAATGCAATACCGGGGCCGGCCAACCAATCTACGTGAAATCGGCAAGGCGCTCGGTGTGTCCAATATTCTCGAGGGAAGCGTGCGCCGCTCGGGCAACAAGGTGCGTGTCAACGTTCAGTTGATCGACGCCAGCACGGATGAGCACGTCTGGGCCAACGATTACGACGGCGATGTGACTGATGTTTTTGCGATTCAAACGGATCTTGCGCAAAAGATCGCGAATGAGCTGCGGGCAAAATTGTCGCCAAGCGAAAAGGAGCGGATGGAACGCAAGCCGACCGAAAACAGCGAGGCTTACCAGGCGTTCGTGGATGCACATAATCTGTCGTGCGCCATGGAGGATACGACCAAGTTGAAACAGAGCGAGCAGCTTTATCAGCGCGCCATCGACCTGGATCCAAACTTCGCTCTGGCCCTCGCGCGCTATTCGCAATTGGAAAGCTGGATGCTGCGCACACACGAGGCGACACCGGAACACCGCGAAAAAGCGCGCAGCCTGGCCGAGCGGGCTCTGCAGCTCCAACCTGACTTACCGGAAGCTCACCTCGCGCTGGGGTTCTCGTACTACTATGGCGACAACAATTACGACGCGGCGTTAAGAGAATTTGAAATCGCGCAGCGCGGATTGCCTAACGAATCGGATGCGTATCTCGCCATCGGCGCCATCCAGCGCCGGCAGGGAAAATGGTTGGAATCTACTGCAAATCTTGAGAAGTCAGCCAGTTTGAATCCAAAAGACACCTGGCCGCTGCAAAATCTCGTTATGAATTATCAGATGCTGCGAAAGTTCGACGCCGCCAACAGAACAGTCGATCGCGCCCTCCAGATTAATCCTCAAGCGATGGGACTCTGGGAGCTCAAGGTCAAACTTGGCATCGCCGAGAAAGGTGATTTCGGCGTGTATGAGCGAGCGGTGGAGAAACTAAAATCATTTCCGATGAGTGACGAAGAGCGCCTGAAGACTGTCGAGGGAGAGGCCAATCTTCTTCTGTTGCAACGCAAGTACCAGCAGCTTTTGCAACTGGGTCAACGGTTCACAGACGATTCATTCGCGGCCGTTCCGGGTTCGCTGGCCATAAAGTATTTCGCCATCGGTATTGCGCAAAAAGGTTTGGGCGATGATGCAGCGTCGCGCACGGCCCTCCTCAAAGCGAAAGACATTCTTGAAGAGCAGGGGAAGCAAAAACCGGATGATGCGGATTTACACGTTCAACTGGCGAAACTGCTGGCGTGGCTTGGTGAGAAGGATGCTGCCATCGCACAAGCGCAACGAGCTATGGATTTGCGGCCGGAAAGCAAAGATGCATTTGAAGGTCCGCAAATCACTGAGCAGGTCGCACAAGTTTATGCGATCCTCGGTGACAACGCTCGTGCGATCGAGTTGTTGGATGGACTATTGAGTCGGCCCAGCGAAGTGACGTTGCAGACGCTGAAAGTTAATCCGGCATGGGACCCCCTTCGGAACGATCCGGGGTTTGAGGCGCTCTTCGCCAAGTACGCGGGAAAAGCGTAAGTACCGGCACCAGTCGTGCGATTTCGCTACGCTTCTGCCGCGCGATCCTTTTATGGATCGCTTTTGGTCCTGCCGGTAGCGCTTGCCACGTCGGCGCACGCAGAGTGGAAAGTCCTCTTAGCCGAATCGGAATCTGGCCGCGCAGGAATTGAGCATCGACATGTGCTTGTGGAAGACGCCGCGGGTCAGCGCGTGGCTGTCGATGTTGCAGTTTTCTCCGTTAAATCGACTGCGTTGCGTGTTATCGATAATCCTGACGCTCAAAGTTTGGGCGCGGTGATGAAACGAGAAAAATGCGTGTGCGGCGTGAACGGCGGTTATTTCGACACGGAATTCAAGCCGATCGGCTTGCGAGTTGCCGATGGTACGATTTTCTCGCCGTCACGCCGCGCCCGTCTGATCACGGGAATCTTGCTTCAGTCGGACCGAGGCATCGACGTCGTGCGTGTCAGTGAATTTTCTCGCACGAAGAAAATCGTCGCCGCAATTCAATCCGGACCATTTCTCGTCGAAGGAAGCAAGCGAATTCGCGGGTTGAATGACTCACAGCTGGCGCGGCGAACCTTTGCCGGAATAGCCACGAACGATCGCGCTTTTCTCGGTGTTTGCTCCGACGTTTCGCTTGCCGAGCTGGCAAACATCCTGGCCACGACGCCCATCGTTGCGGATTCGAAAACCCGCCGTGCAATGAATCTCGACGGTGGTTCCTCGAGTGCGTTCTGGTTTGCACGCGGCGACAGCAGCGCATTCTCAATCTCCGGGCGAAAACCAGTGCGCGATTTTGTGGCCGTCGTTCCGAAATGAAATTGCAGGGCAGGCGTATCACCGGCCAATTTTGATTCGGCAACCGAAGCGGTTGCTCTACAATTCCGCGCATGAAAACGTTTGGCGGATTCAGATCGGGCGACGAATTCTTTTACGGCGAGTTGCGCGGCGACGAAGTGCATCGGCTGTCAGAGCCGTACTGGCTTCAAGTTCAACCCACGGGCGAAATACTGCCGCTCGCGACTCTGCAAATCGATGTTCCAGTCGCGCCGTCGAAATTGATCGCAGTCGGATTGAATTACGCGGATCACATCGCGGAGATGAAACGTACTGAAATCGGTGCGCCGTTAATTTGGTTCAAGGCGCCGAGTTCTCTGCTGGCACATCACGGCGTGATCGAAGTAGCGTTTCCTAACCACCAAACCGACTTTGAAACTGAACTGGCTGTCGTGATCGGCTCGCGCACAAAAAATGTCAGCGCGGACGCTGCACACGATCACGTTTTCGGTTACACGATCGGCCTCGATATCACCGATCGCGATTTGCAAAAACAGGAAAAACAATTTGGTCGCTGCAAATCGTTCGACTCGTATACGCCGATAGGACCCTTCGTGTATGCCGATACCGATGTACGCGACGCCTCGATAAAGTTGTGGCAGAACGGCGAGCTGCGCCAGAGCACGCGCACGAGTCGAATGATCCATTCAGTTGCGCAGATTATTTCATTCGTTAGTCAATCGCTCACACTGTTGCCGGGCGATGCGATTCTAACCGGAACACCCGCTGGCGTGGGCCCGATTCATGCCGGCGATGAATTGGAAGCAGAGATCGATGATTGGCCGCGCTTGCGCAACACGGTCGCGATTGCGCAAGATTCTCCGACCGGCAAGGCTAAACGTCCTTAGGGAATACAATTTGAAACGCTTGCCTACGTCCTTGCGGTGTAGATATTTCGATTTAAAGATGGGACCCTAGGAAAAGGGAGCATCGCGGAAAAAAAAATGAAAAGTTTTGCTGGACTCTCAAACCAGTCCTCTGCGATAACGGAAAATCTCGGAAAACCTGTACCGAATCTAATCGGTCACCAAACTCGTGCTTCAACTATGAAAACACTACTCACCATCTGTCTCTCTGCAGTCGCGTTCGCGTTGGTTTCGCTCGCACAAGTTCCGCCTCCGGCACAAGCGCCGCCGGCAACCGGTGGTACGAGTCCGGCTGCTCAGGCGCCGACGAATCCGGCAGCCGCGGCGCAGCAGCCCCCTGCCACAAATTTGGCGCCGGGCCAGCAACCGCCACCGCCGGGAGAACCCGGAGCGGTAGGACAACCTCCAGCAGTAGGCCAACCTGGAGCGCCGGGCGCAGTGACCAGTCCGGCAGCAGCTGGCGCAACAAGTCCTGCTGCAGCCGCTGCGACGAGTGCTGCCCCAGCTGTTGCAGCCACTCCGGAACAGCCTGCTGGTTTTTTAGCCGGTAACTGGTTGATCGACAAGTTTCACAAAGGCGGTCCGGTGATGTGGCCGATTCTGATCGTCTCGATCGTAGCGCTCACCGTTGTGCTCGAGCGATGCATTTGGTGGGGTGGCCGGTGGTTTCGGCGGGATCCGAAACGCATCGAGAAAGTTTTTACCGCAATTGAAAATGGTGACACTGCCGAGGCTTCAAGGCTTTCGCGCGGTTCCCGTGATCCGGTGCTACGAATGCTTTGGAACGGTCTCAACCATCAGCACAGCTCGCTCGAGGCCGCGTTGCAAGTTGCCGCAGGCATCGAAATCAAACGAGCCGGACGCTTCCTGGTAGTAATGGATACGCTTGTGACGCTCGCACCTTTGCTCGGTCTGTTGGGCACAATTACCGGGCTGATCCGTTCGTTCAGCTTCCTCGGAAACGAAGAGCTGGCGGTGCAAGCGGTGACAGGCGGTATCGCTGAAGCGCTGATCGCCACAGCCTGCGGTCTGGGTATCGCCATTTTTGCATTGATTCCGTTTAACTTTTTCACCTCTCGCGTGTCTAACTTGGAGTTCGAATTGCAAACGGCAGCCACCAATTTGGAAGTTATGCTCCAAGCCCACGGCGCAGAGCGACACGTGGCGATCGAGAGTGGTACGCCCTCATCGGCGACGCGGTCTTCCATCTAGCAATTTAGTATGCGCGTAGCGTCACCCATTCCTCATAAGAAAGCGCGGATCGAGATCATTCCGTTGATCGACATCATGTTCTTTCTGCTCGCCAGTTTTATGATGGTGAGCCTGAGCCAGGTGCACATGAAGGGAATCAAAGTGAATCTGCCCTCGGGTGTTTCGGGTGAGGTGCAAACAAAACGCGAATACATCAGCGTGTCGGTCGATAAAGATGGCCATTATTTCTTCGACAAGGACGAAGTCAAAGATGAGCAATTGCTGAACCTTCTGAAAATGGCGCATCAATCAGCTCCTGACGCGAAGGTCTTTGTTCGGGGCGACAAGGATTCAGTCCACCTGAACGTTGCTCACCTGCTGGACCTTGTTCGCGCGGCTGGTTACTACAAGATTTCCTTCGAAATTAAGAGCGAATCCCTCAAGGCCGTTCCCGGGACACATTGATTTTGGTATGGCAGAACAGCCAAGACAAACGCAAACGCAAGGCAGCCAGCTCATTTACCGGCCACCCCCGCCATGGTATTTCTGGACGGCACTTGGAGTTGCGTTAGGAATCCACTTGACTGCTGTAGCGGTTTCTCAGCGCCACGAAGCTCCTGCAGCAGACTTACCGCCTCAGCCTCCGCAAGTGGTGGAAGCGGTGCTGGCGCCGCCTGAGGCCACTCCGCCCCCGGAAGACATCCCGATTCCAGAGCCTCCTCCTCCGCCGGAGATTCAACCGGAGTTTGTCGAGGAGAGAACACCGCCACCGCGACAACCGCAAAACGCGGCAAAATTCGTCCCAGTCAAGAGCCCGGGCCCGATGTCGATGTCACGAGCAAAAGCCCTCGCGTTGTACGCGCCGCGTCCACAGTACCCTTATGAGGCCCGTTCACGGCACGTCACCGGCAGTGGAACGATCGTCTGCTCAGTGGACTCAGGTAGCGGCAGCGTGACTGGATGTAGTGTTTCGTCAAGCACTGGGAGTCCGATCCTGGATGGTGCCGCTACTAGCGCGTTTAAGCAGTGGCGATTTAGACCTGGAACACTTTCCAAGGTTAACATTCCCATTACCTTCACCATGACAGGTGCTTCCTACTAGATATGAGAGTAGCCTCGCCAGTTCCGAAGAAACACGCACGGATCGAGATCATCCCATTGATCGACATCATGTTCTTTCTGCTTGCCAGTTTCATGATGGTGAGTCTGAGCCAGACTCACATGAAAGGCATTCGCGTCAATTTGCCCGCTGCGGTTGGCCCGCCGCCAAGCGGCGTAAAAGACTTTGTGTCGATCAAAGTGCTGGAAGGAAACTCGGTGTTCTTCGACAACCAGTACGTATCGGATGATCAAGTGCTGCCGCGATTATTCCAGCTTCACAGGGCAAACAAGGACATCAAAATTTCAATCAGCGCCACGCCCATGGCGATGTATGGCGACGTGATTGGCGTGCTCGACAAAGTTCGATCGGTTGGCATCACAAAAGTTGGGTATCAGATCAGGGCAGCTGGGGGCGTCACCCAAACGGCGCCAGCTCCTGCTGCGGCTCCTCCTCCTCCTCCTAGTCCTTAGTCGCCGAACTCAAGGCGTCGAAGTCTATCGGCAAGCGCGCGAATCGCTTGGGCGCGATGACTAATTGTGTTCTTCACTTCGGTGGGCAGTTCACCGAAAGTCTGCTCGAATCCATCAGGAACGAAAATCGGGTCGTAGCCGAATCCGGAATCGCCTCGGGCTGTATCGGTGATTCTTCCTTCCACTGTTCCTTCGAAGATTCCGAGCAGATCGCTGTTACGCGCGAGCGCCACGACACAACGAAATCGAGCGCGACGCCGATCATCAATGGCGCGAACTCGCTCAAGCTCGCGGAGTAATTTATCGATCTTGTTCGTGTCCGTCGCGTTCGCGCCAGCATAACGCGCCGAATAAATTCCCGGCGCACCACCGAGAGCGTCAACCGCCAATCCCGAATCGTCGGCAATCACCAGGGCTGGCAATTGTCTTGATGCGGCGAGAGCTTTGAGTTTCGCGTTTTCCTCGAATGATGTTCCGCTCTCGCGAATCTCCGAAACTTCGGGATGCGCTCCGAGATCGCGCACCCTAAACTCCGGTCCGAGCACATGCTGGATCTCGCGCGTCTTATGTCTGTTGCGCGTTGCGACTACAAGCTCGATGACCATTCAATTGAAATGTGGAAACCAGAAAACAAGAGTAAATTCTAGTTTCTTTTCCCGGCTTCTGGTTTCTTGATTTACCTGCAATGAGTAGCGACCGCCGTAAACCATATCCGTTCGACCAAATCGAGCCGAAATGGCAGGCCATCTGGGACGAGCGCCAGCTTTTTCACGCGCCCAACCCAGGTGAGAAGGGTTTCGACCCTGCGAAGCCAAAATTCTACGTGCTCGATATGTTTCCGTACCCGAGCGGGAGCGGGCTTCACGTTGGTCATCCGGAAGGCTACACCGCCACCGACATCGTTGCTCGCTATAAACGCCTGCACGGCTTCAACGTTTTGCACCCGATGGGCTGGGACGCCTTCGGTTTGCCCGCGGAGCAATACGCGATCAAAACCGGTCAGCATCCGGCGGTCACCACGCGTGAAAACGTGGCGAAGTTCAAAAGCCAATTGAAGCGGATCGGTTTTTCTTACGATTGGGAACGGGAGATCAACACGACTGACCCGCGCTACTACAAATGGACGCAGTGGATCTTTCTCCAGATTTACAACTCCTGGTTCAACCCGGAAACGAACAAGGCTGAACCAATTTCAACCTACCGTGGCGACGACCCCGACAGCGTACGCCTCGCTTACGTCGCTGATGTCCCGGTGAACTGGTGTCCGGAACTTGGCACAGTTTTGGCCAACGAGGAGGTTGTAGACGGAAAAAGCGAGGTTGGCGGATTTCCAGTTGTGCGAAGACCGATGCGGCAATGGATGTTGCGTATCACTGCTTTTGCGGACCGGTTGCTCGAGGGACTTGACGACCTGGATTGGCCCGAAGGAATCAAACTGCTCCAGCGCAACTGGATTGGCCGAAGCCAGGGCGCGGAGATCGATTTCAAGATTGAGAATGTAGATCAGCAGATTCGCGTTTTCACTACGCGACCCGACACGGTTTACGGCGGTACATTCCTGGTGCTCGCGCCGGAACATTCATTGGTTGATTTGATCGTTACCGAGGAGCAGTGGCCGCCAGTCCGCGAATACCGCGAGCGCGCCGCGCGTAAAAGCGAACTGGAGCGTGCCGATCTATCGAAAGAAAAAACCGGCGTGTTCACTGGCGCGTACGCGATTAATCCGGCCACCAACGAAAAGATTCCCATCTGGATCGCTGATTATGTGCTGCTTGGCTACGGGACTGGCGCGATAGGTGGCGTGCCGGCGCACGATGAACGCGATCTGGAGTTCGCGAAGAAATTCGATTTGCCGATTGTCGTCGTCGTTCAACCAACAAAAGATGAGCCGGCATTTGGATTCACCGGCGAAGGCATCGCCATTAACTCCCCGATCATCAATGGCCTAACGAGCGCTGAGGCGAAAAAGAAAATCACCGCCTGGCTGGAAGAACGCGGGTCCGGCAAACGGGCAATCAATTACAAACTGCGCGACTGGTTATTCTCGCGTCAACGATACTGGGGCGAGCCCTTTCCGATTGTTTGGGAAAACGGGAAACATCGCGCATTGCAGGAAGAAGAATTGCCAGTCGTTCCGCCAGTGCTCGACGATTACAAACCGACCGGCACCGGAGAACCGCCTCTGGCAAAATCAAAAGCGTGGGTCCGTTATTCCGACAAGGCGATGCGCGAGACAAATACCATGCCGCAGTGGGCAGGCTCGTGCTGGTACTACCTGCGATTCTCCGATCCACACAATGACAAACGATTCGTTGGCAAAGAGGCGGAAGGTTACTGGATGGGCGGCGATAAACCCGGCGGCGTAGATTTGTATGTCGGAGGAACTGAGCACGCGGTGTTGCACCTGCTTTACGCGCGCTTCTGGCAAAAAGTGTTATTCGACCTGGGTTACGTCTCGAAGCTCGAACCGTTCCAGCGGTTGGTGAACCAGGGAATCATCCTCGGCGAGGACAACCAGAAAATGTCGAAATCGCGCGGGAACATCGTTAGTCCCGACGACGTGATCGATCAGCACGGCGCGGACGCATTTCGTTGCTACGAAATGTTTATGGGACCGCTCGAGCAAATGAAACCGTGGAGCACGCGCGGCGTCGAAGGCGTCGCGCGCTTTCTTGCGCGCGTTTGGCGCCTACTCATGACAGAGAACCAGGCAGGTGAGTGGGACTTATCAAAAAGGATCGAAGCCGTCGATACCACCAAACCGCAGCAAAAGTTACTGCATGCCACTATCAAGAAAGTGACGGAAGACATCGAATCGTTCTCCTTTAACACCGCGATTTCGCAGATGATGATTTTCGTGAACGCGTTCACGAACGTCGAGACGATCCCGTTGTCGGCGATGCGGACGTTCCTGATCCTACTCAATCCATTCGCTCCGCACATTTCGTCCGAGCTGTGGGAGAGATTAGCTGAATTCGGCGACGTGCGCGGAGATATTACCCAACAATCATGGCCGGCTTATGACGAGCGTTTGCTTATTGAAGACGAAGTTGAAATCGCCATTCAAATAAACGGCAAGCTTCGCGATCGTGTGAAAATGCCGATTGTGGCCACCGGGGAGGAACTAAAGGCGGTCGCGTTGTCGAACCCGAAAGTTCAAGACCGGATCGCCGGTAAGGCCGTTCGCAAGGTGATCGTCGTTCCAAAAAAGCTCGTCAATATCGTCGTCACCTGATTAGGTGAGCGACATGTGGAAGGAATTCAAAGAATTCGCAGTCAAGGGTAACGCCATTGATCTCGCTGTCGGCGTCATCATCGGCGCGGCCTTCGGAAGTATCGTGACGTCGCTCGTGAAGGATATTCTGATGCCTCCGATAGGTTTGGTCACAGGCGGGCTCGATTTTTCAAACAAGTTTCTTGTTCTGAAGGCGGGCGCAGATGGCATGACTAATTTCGCGACTCCGGTTGACGCAGTCGCTCACAAGGCGATTACCTGGAATTACGGTAATTTTATCGCTTTTGTGATTAACTTCTTAATTGTTGCGTTCTGCATCTTCCTTGTCGTAAAAGCAGTCAACCAGATGAAGCGCCCCGCCCCAAACGCCGCGCCGGTGTCAAAAGATTGTCCGGCGTGTGCGATGACTATCCCGATCAAGGCGACACGGTGCCCACATTGCACTAGCGAATTGACGCAAGCAGCCCCGAGGTAAGCTGCTAAATCGACACTGACGCGAGCCGGAAGATCGGTGTCAGATTTTTTCTGGTGAGTCGTCCAAGACCTAGGGAATTTCCGTAAAAATCGCTTGCCGCTGGCTGCCTCGGCTGCTATTGAAGGCGCGAACGCAGATGCCTAGATGCCTTAACCTAGCGCTCGCGGGAGCTTTGGCTTGCTTTGTCGCAGGCTGCGCGACGCAATCGAAACCGACGCTTACCACTGGACAGCGCCTTCCAAAGGTACGCACCACCGCGTACTCGGATCACGAGGGAGGAAGCGGGGCTCAGAACGCGGTCGGCACTTATCTTTCCGGCCGGCACGTGTTAAGTGCAGCGTCAGACTGGTCGCGATACCCGCTCGGGACGCGCTTTCGCCTCGTTGATACTAGCGAAGAATACATCATCGACGATTACGGAAACGCCTTGGTCGGCACCGACACTATTGATCTTTATAAGACCACCCGGTCAGACGTCAGAAAATGGGGTGTCCGCTACGTGGACATCGACATATTGCAATGGGGTTCGGAGGAAGAAAGTTTGAAAGTCCTCGCGCCTCGTTGCAAACACAATTGCGTTCGGAAAATGGTCGCAGCCCTCGAAAAGAAGAGGGGCAAAACCGTCGCGCAAAATACTCCCCGGCGCACTTCGCCTTCAAACTAGCGGCACGCCACCGTCAGCCGTGTGCGATGCACGGCGGTCATCTCGCGAGTTGCTTTGATTTAGGGCGAATCACGCTGCATTTTTCCCGCCAATGAAAATCTTTGTCGTTGGCGGCGCGGGTTATATCGGGAGCGTTTGCTCCGAGCTCTTACTGAATGAGGGGCATGAAGTTGCCATCTTCGACAATTTGAGTGAAGGCCATCTGGGCGCGGTTGACTCCCGAACGCATTTCATTGAAGGCGAACTTGCGGATCGCCAGCAGATCCAGGCTGCCCTTTCCACTCATCGGCCGGATGCCGTGATGCATTTCGCTGCCAACGCGCTGGTTGGCGAGTCAATGCAGAACCCGTCCAAATATTTTCGCAACAACATTTGCAATGGATTGAACCTGCTCGATGCCATGGTTGCGGCTGGCGTCCGGCGGATTATCTTTTCGTCGACATGCGCCCTTTTTGGTCCGCCCGATCGACTGCCAATCGACGAAACCGCGCAGCCGCGTCCCATCAGTCCCTACGGCGAATCCAAACTCGCGTTTGAGAAAATTCTGCGCTGGTACGACGAGATTCATGGGGTCAAATTTGTTTGCCTCCGCTACTTCAATGCCTCCGGCGCTTCCGAGAGATTTGGCGAAGACCATCGACCGGAGACGCATCTCATTCCCGCTGTGCTGCAGGTGGCGCTCGGTGAAAAACCAAACGTCGAAATTTACGGAACCGACTACGACACGCCGGATGGAACCTGTATTCGCGATTACATTCATATCCTCGATCTCGCCAACGCGCATATTCTGGCTCTCGGCGAAGCCGCCACTGGCTGTTACAACCTCGGCACAGGTGGCGGTTCGAGTGTACGAGAAGTGATCGAATCGTGCCGCAAAATCACTGATCGAAAAATCGAGACGATTGAAAAACCACGCAGACCAGGCGACCCGCCGCGGCTCATCGCTTCCTCAAAGAGAATCAAGAAGGAACTTGGCTGGAAACCGCAATTCCAATCGCTCGACGCGATTGTCGAGAGCGCTTGGAAATGGCATCAGAAGTTTCCTCGCGGTTACGAAAGTTAAGGCCAGCAGCCGTGCTGTTGTAGAGTTCGCTGTCCTCAGCGGAGGTTCGCAGTCGCGGCACAGTAAGATTATGCGCTGAGGACAGCGCACACTACAGCCGAAGCTAGCGTTTGATGGAATTAGGCATACAAACGCCAGCAAAAGCTGCTTCGACCTGTTCGATTCTCAGATCGCCTACCCTCGCGTTTGGTGCGCGAAGAATTTGCACATTGTCGTTTCTAGGCGCCCAAACGTCTGGATCCGTCGGGCCGAAGAGGAGAATGCAATTTGCGCCGATGGCCGCGGCCAGATGCGAAATTCCACTGTCGTGCCCGATGAAAATTGAGCGCTCAAGGACGGCGGCGAGGCGAGGCAGCGGCAGGTTCCTGGCGAAACGGAGACCGCGGTTCTTCCATTCGCGTTCCAATTGGTCGGTCTGCGCTTCGTCTGCCTCGCCTGAGATCACCAGCAGGCGTTCCAGGTCTGCGAAACGACTGCCACGCGAAAACAAGCTAATCCAGTTTTCCAGTGGCCAGTTCTTTTCGTGGCTGCCGCTTCCCGGGTGTATCGCAACAATCGGTTGCGGCACCGACACGAGAAATTCGCGAGCAAATTCCCGATCTTCTAGTGAAGGAAAAATTCTCGCGGCAAAATCGACAACGTTGATTCCCAGTTCCTCGATTGGTCGCGCAAGCTGCCGGGCCGCGTGGCCGGCGTTTTCGACGATGCGTCCGGGTCCGCAAATCAGATTTTGGACGCCACACCGACGAAGATTTGTTTCGAAGATCCGGTCGGGGGTCATAAAGATAACTGACGATTAAATCGAAGCTGGCGAAATGATCGGCCAGTTCCGTGGGCAATTCCGTGTTGCGCGCGAAAAATCTGGCGAGCGGCCCGTATTCAATCGAATGCACCGCTTGCGCATAGAACCGCTTCTCCGCAAGCACTGCAATGTGCTTGTAGCCGAGAATCTCCACGTGCGCCTGCGGCCGCGCGTCACGAAGCGCTTTGAGTGCGGGCAAAGTGAGAATGAAATCGCCGATTGCGCCGCCGCGGATCACCAGAATGCGGTCCATCTATCTTGTGTAGCCACGGCCCTGCGGGCCGTCTTCATGATGAAATCGAAACAATCAGGTAGGCCGGCCACAGCCCAGCGGCTACAGCAAAGTTCCTTTTAGTATTGCGTAAACGTGAACTTTAGAATCACGCAGCCGTAAACTAACGCGATAGCATGCAGACAGCGCCAGCGAAAAACACTGCGAGCGCTCCAATTAATTTGATCGCGGAGGACGTACGGAATCGCCACCCAGAACAAGCCCGCGATAATCAGCAAGTAAGCAAAGACCGTCACGAACAAGCGGCTCGTTTCGTAGCGCAAAAAGGCCGCATCAAGCAGCGGTTCGGCGGTGAGCAAACAGAGAATCCCGAGAGCGCGCACCGCGAGGAATTCATCGACGAAAAACATCGTGAGCACGTAACCGATTGGTAAGGCAATCAGGAGAGGACGACGAAACCCGGCGAATTCGCCCATCTGGATGGTGGCGAGCAACCACATGGTCCAAGCCACGCAAATAGTGAGCAGCACCACTCCGGCAACGCGAGAGCGCGGAAACTGCTTCGCGACTTGCGAGAAGTCCGGTTTTATCAACCCGAGTACACCGACTACTACGAGAAACGCGCCGGCGATCACTCCTGCTGTGTGCAAAGAAAGATGGTAAATCATGCGTCGAACTACACTGATGGCGTGTGAGTTTGGATACGGTGAGGCAAGTTTTCAACCTGCGATTGAAGATGCGCTACTCTAGCAAGGGCATCCCGTAGAGGCTGAATCCGTTGGCGCGCTCAATTCGCACATTAACAAGCTCGCCAATGAGTTCCTCGCTTTCGCCTGTTGGCCGTCGCTTTGGCGAAGGCGGAAATACGACAATCTTGTTTGTGCGGGTTCGCCCCATTAGTCGCGCATGGTTTGTTTTGCTGGGGCCTTCGCAAAGCACCTCCACCTGGCCTCCGACCAGGCGATCGAGAATCCGGCGATTCGATTTGTTTACCACCTCGAGTAAATCTTGATTGCGCTCTTCTTTGACCTGTTCGTCAATTTGATCTGGCATTTCCGCGGCCGGAGTATCACGCCGCGGTGAATAGCGAAACACGAATGCATTATCAAATTGGATTTCCTCGACCAAATCGCGTGTCTGTCGGTAGTCGTCATCCGTTTCGCCGGGGAACCCGACGATGATGTCGGTGGTAATCGCAACGCCAATGCGCGCCCGCCGGATGTGCTCGACGAGATCTAAATACTTTTCCGCGGTGTACGCGCGGTGCATTGCTTTCAAGATTTTGTTCGAGCCGGATTGCAACGGCAGATGAACGTGCTCGGCAAGTTTCGGCAGTCGGGAGATTGCGTCGACCAAGTCGTCGCGGAAACCAATCGGGTGAGGCGACGTGAAACGAAGTCGCTCAAGGCCTTCTACCCCGTGAATGGATTCGAGCAACTGCACGAACGGGGACTTCTTGTCGATCTTCGGAAATTCATGGCGGCCGTAAAGATTCACGATTTGCCCCAGTAGCGTGACTTCTTTGACTCCGCGCGAAACCAGATCGCGCACTTCGGCCACGATCTCATCGATGGACCGGCTGCGTTCCGCTCCACGCGTCTGCGGCACGATGCAGAAAGTGCAGTGCATGTTGCATCCTTGCATGATCGAGACAAAAGCCGTCGCCTGCCTGGGCCTCAGTTGCTGGTCGCGAATGGTCGATTGCGAACCGGCTTCTTCGTCGACGTCAACGACGGAAAATCGCAGATCATCCATCGCGCGGTGCGTCGCGCCCGGCGGTCGCGCCCTACCATTCTTTTTCTTGATTAACTCCTCCACGTAATCGGCCACGCGGTGAAACTTTTGTGTCCCAACGACAAGATCGACGTGCGGCAAATTCTTTAGCACCGACGCGCCCCGTGCCTGGGCCATGCAGCCGAGGAAACCGAAAACCATGTGCGGCCTTTCTTTCGCCAGCTGTCCGAGCATGCCCATCTTGCCAAGCGCTTTTTGGTCAGCCATGTCACGCACGCTACATGTGTTCAGGAGCACAACGTCGGCCTCCGATTCGTGCCCGACCCGCTCGTAGCCGAGCGCCGCGAGCGAATGCGCGACCTGTTCGGAGTCGCGCTCGTTCATCTGGCAGCCATAAGTCTTGATGAAGAATTTGGGCATGGAGGATGGAAACAATACATAGCGACGCCACGTGCGCCACGAGCACATTATCGGCTTTTCATCGTGTCCATTTGAGATTAAGTCGCGGCGCGCATGAATGAAGACGTCCCGGCGATCGGTGTCATCGGTGGCAGCGGTCTCTACCAGATGGAGGAGCTGCGCGATACGACTGAACACAAAATCGACACACCGTTTGGACCGCCGTCGGACGTTCTCGTCGGTGGAAAATTAGGCGAGCGTCAGGTTTACTTTCTGCCCCGACATGGCCGCGGTCATCGGATTCTGCCGCACGAAATAAATTACCGCGCCAACATTTACGCGCTTCGCTCGTTAAACGTTCGCTGGATTATTTCAGTCGCGGCAGTCGGCAGCTTGCAGGAAAAATATGCGCCGCGAGATCTGGTCTTGCCGTCGCAGTTTTACGATCGCACCAGTCAACGGACGGTGCATACATTTTTCGGCGAAGGCATTGCCGCGCACGTTGGATTCGCCGAACCGATCAGCGCGAATCTGCGCAACCTGTTGGCTGATTCGGGCAGGTCACTGGGATACACCGTTCACAACGGCGGCACTTACGTGAACATGGACGGCCCGGCATTCTCGACGCGTGCGGAATCTGAATTCAACCATCGCAACGGGTTCGACGTGATCGCCATGACGAATCTTCCGGAGGCAAAACTGGCTCGCGAAGCGGAGATTGCACTCGCTACCATGGCCATGATTACTGACTACGATTCTTGGAAAATCGACGAGGAACCGGTGTCGGCTGAGATCGTTCTAAGTCACTTATTCGCGAATGCGGAGACAGCCCGCAGAATCATTGCAAACGTCATCCCGCGAATTCCCAATGAGCCGGACTGGCCGGAACATTCCGCGCTAGACACGGCGTTAGTGACCGACCGGAAGTTGTGGCCGGACGCGACGAAAGAAAAGCTTAGACCGATTTTAGGCCGGTTTGTACCGGAATAGATCGTGTTGCTGTCTTGGTAGGGCGCGCCACTCCGTGGGCGCCGATCTCTGCGAATCGCGATCGGCGTGCAGAGGACTTCGCGCCCTACCTTCGCGCTCACGCGCAATTGAATTGCGAGACGATGAGATTGAAAATCAGAACATGAAAACGCGTTGCTTCGATCACATCGATTTGCGGGTGAAAGACATGGAAGTGGCGAAAAAGTTCTACAGGGAATTTTTGCCACGACTTGGATTTGTTCACGAAAGACCCGGCCAACACTTCCATACTTTTTTTTCCGCTGGCGGCGGCGACAGACCGTCGGAATTCTTTGGCCTTAGTCCAGACAAAAACCACAAACCGAATCGCACACGAATCGCGTTTTGGGCCGATACGCGGGAGGAAGTGGATCGGATTGCGAAAGTTGTGCGCGACGCTGGCGGGAAAAAACTTGAGGGGCCGGAAGTTTGCAGGGGCTATAGTCCGGGTTACTACGCCTTCTTTTTCGAAGACCCGGATGGCAACAAACTCGAAATTTGCTGCCGCGAGAAGCCGGTGTTTGCCGGTTAACCTGTAAAGGCAGCCGTGTCTGCCATTCGGACGGACTCGTCCCGTGGCGAGCCGGCCGCTAGCATCGTGATTTTGCGTGGCGACACGGTTGCCACTACACTTGGCAAGTGGCCGACTTAAGAACGAACAACCCGGCACATCACGAACCTGCTATTTTGCAGGGTGCACGCCGTGTTCGCTATCTCAAGTTGATCGCGCTTTTCAAAATCAGCAAAGGCGCGCTGTTGCTGGTGGCAGGTGCTTCACTGCTTTTTCTGAACACGCGGGCTCGCTGGATGGATGCGTTGTCGAACTGGACGGCGGATGAAATCCTGCTCGAGCACAGCCGCACCGTCGTCTGGCTGCTTCACAAACTACAAGCCATCCTCGCAGATGGTGCGGTGCGGGCGACAGGTTTTCTGGCGTTATTTTATGCGGCGGTTCTTTTCACGGAAGGGATCGGTGTTTACATGCAGCAACGCTGGGCGGAGCTGCTTATGATTTTCGCGACCGCGAGTTTAATTCCAATTGAGCTCCGGCATCTCTGGCATCGGCCGGGTTTGGTCGGCGCCCTGATATTGCTGGCGAACTGTTTCATTGTCTGGTTCTTATATCGGGTGCTCAAACCCGAGAAACCCCACGCCGAAATCGCGCCTGAGCGCGAACTGGTCGAGACCATTTAGGTGGATTGATTTGTTGCGACCGCCGACACACTCGGCACGGCAACGAGCGTCGAATACTGTTAGCGAGGAACACGGGCATGCTCCATGCAAAGGCCGAAAGTTGATGACGACCTGACTTTGTTGACGGACTTCGGCAAAACTGAAGCAATCGTCATCGAGGTGCTCGATAATCCGGCTACCGAAGAAGGAGTTTTGCTCAAGGTCATGACGCGCGGCTCATTCGAGCAAGGGCAGCAGGTCTGGATCGTTGATCGTGACCGATCAAAAGTCGGAGCGACCGTTGAGAAGGTTCTTAAGCAAACCATCGATAGCGAAGTGACACTCTCGACCGTGCTGCCAGCATAATTGAGTACCATGCGCGCACGTGTGTATTTAGTGCCAAAGGCGCTCTCCTCATTTCAGCCTGAGGCAACGCCGCGGGACAATCGGTTTCCAAAACAAGCGCTGAAGGCGCGAATCAATTCGGCTGACCACAGGACGTTGCGGAGCGCCTGGCGGGAAATTCCGCCCTTCGCTCATTTCCCATATGGTCCTCAGGGATTGTAAAGCTCGCCGGCATTCCAGGACGAGGCGTTATAGAATACCTTCACCCCGTCGGTATAGCCTTTGAACAAATTGCGCGAAATATTCGGCTTGTTAGGGCCATAGGCCGATTCAGGGACTGCGCTGGACACGCCGAACCCGGCCTCGTCCCAATAGTTACCTGCGAAGCCGGTGTCGAAGAACTTATCGTTCGGACCGCCGATTTGCACCGACTTGTTATTGCCCTTCCAATACTCGTCGCACCAATCGAAAATGAATCCGCCTACACACACCTGGTTGTCTCCGGCCATAAGATTGGTTTTGATCGTGTTCCATTGTGTATTGAGAAACCTGGCGACAGGCTGGGCGTCGTAATAAGGCTGACCCGGTCCCATGTCGCTCACGGATACCTCATCGAGATTTTTTAATGGCGTGATGCACTCGGTGCCGTAAGGACCGGGTGCCGGCCGGGTCGTGTGAGGCGTGCCCCATTCACCGAAAATCAGTGGTTTCGTGACTGCAAGTGTGTTCAGCAGATCCAGGTATTGCGTAAAGACTGAATTGCCAGCTCCGCCGAACTCGGGGCCGCGATAAACATTGATGGACCACGCGTCGAGGTGGCTGAGTTTGCCCGATTGTTCGCCGAGCTTAATCGCCGGCCAAGTGTCCGCAGGTGTGAAGTTGTCATTAGTGGCGGTCATCAGAAACGGATTCTGGCCGCGGCTGAGGCCGGCGCCGTGGGCGGCATCGATCAATTTCCCAAAGTTTGTCCAGAACCGAGGGTTTCCAGTTACGCCGCCGAAGATTTCATTCCCGACCATGTACCCGAAAACAGCCGGATGCCTGATGGTGCTCTTCACCAATTTGTCGTAATGCCTGATGTAATCGTTCAGGACGTTTCCCCCAGCCGCGATGTTGCCGCCTTGCGTGTAAGAGAACATCACCACGTAGATGGGTTTCGTTCCGCCGTTGTAACAGTAATCGAGAAAATTCTTCCAGTTGCCGCCACTTCCCGGATTGCCAGCATTGCGATCAGGGTCACCGGCATAAAGTTTGATAACATTGATGCCCGCCTGGCGCATCTTGTCGATGTCGGGCTTCCAGACGTTGGCGTAAGCGGGAACAAAGTAGTCGCCGTAGGGTAGACCATCGCCCGGAGCAACGCCGATTGGTACCGGTGAATAGTTCATCCCCTTTATGACAAACGGTTCTCCGTTGAGCGTAATCTGGAAAGTCGGGAAACCGTTGACCCTTTTTACCTTTACGTCTGCGCCGTCGGCATATGGCGTCGTAGCGACGGTGATCAGAGCAGCGATCGCGGCGACCGCACAACCAAATTTCAGATAACATGTCCCGATTTTTGCAAGCGAAGGAGTGAACATAAGGGATGAGATGAGACGCATCTTCTATTCCGCGTCAATAAAATAAATGTCACAAGCGCCGAGACCACAGGCTCAAAAGACGCCTGCAGAGGGGTGCCATACCACAGACAATAACTATGCGGCTCACTTCAAATAGTTCACGTTTGATGCTCAGAATGTCTTTACAGGGTGGGTGGACGATCATTGCGGCGGAACTAAACGTGGATGACACAGGAGACGCAAACACGGGTTCCGCAACCATCCAGGTCTATGACACAAACGGAAACTTAGTCGCAACTGGTAAGCTGATGTTCGAAGCCGCCGATCCCGATGTATTCGCATGGTATATCAAAAACTATGGAGCAGACGTGAATCTCTTTGTCGACCACAGTCAGATCGTCGAACTGGAGTGTTTGCGCGCGGGCATCTGGGGAACCAAGAGTTTGTGGGGCAGGGTGGTGACGTACAAGGAATGACGAAGCACCAATGACGAATGACGATAATTGTAGGGCGTTTGACTCGCCTGCTCCCGGTCACTTGATCTCCGGCCTGCCCGTCTATGTCGCTCGGCGTCCGCCAACTCCGTTCTGCGAAACGCCGCGGCGACTGACACAGACGCCCTATAAATTCGTCATTTGCGAGTGAGTTGAAGCGAAAACCAATCGCTAGCCAGTTCGGCCACTTGCTCCAGTGCACTGGGCTCCTCAAACAAGTGCGTTGCGCCGGGAATAATCTCCAGGTTCACTTCGCAGCGCATTTGGTCGCGCGCCCTTTCGTTTAGCTCGATGACGATGTCGTCGTTGCCGCCGACGATGAGCAATGTTGGCGCTTGGACTCTTGGCAAGCCATCGCCCGCCAGATCGGGACGTCCACCTCGGGAAACGACCGCACCGATGTCTTGTGGAAGTTCTGCAGCTGCGACCAGTGCCGCAGCGCCGCCTGTGCTTGCGCCGAAATATCCAATCGGCAGATCGCGCGTTTCCTCTTGTTGCCGGGCCCACTCGGTAGCGTGCACAAGTCGCTCGGCCAGCAAACTGATGTTGAATCGGTGTTCACGAGTGTAGATGTCGCGCGCTTCCTCTTCAGGCGTCAGCAAGTCAAAAAGTAGGGTTCCGAGGCCAGCACGATTGAGTGTGCGCGCGACAAATCGATTACGCGGGCTGTGCCGGCTGCTACCGCTGCCGTGCGCAAACAGCACCAGCGCCATCGCGTTCTCTGGAATCGTGAGGTTACCCGATAGGACTGCGCGCCCGGCGGGAATTTTTTCCTCAGTCATAACTAAACAGAATCGTGATCTGTTTCGCCGCGCCTAACGACCGCGCGCCGTACGAAATCTAATCGCGCGCTTCACGAGCAGACGGCTGGGCGATCTCGCGAACAAATTCAGCGTCTGTCATTGTTGGTTACGTGACTCCTCTCGGGAAATCTTCTTGCGCAGCTCTGGTCAGCAGCTCGCGCACGTCGTCGTCGCTAGTCTGTGAAAAGTCTTCGTAATACTGGCCGACTGCTTGAAAGAATGGAGGCGTGCTTAGGCAGATGGCTTCATCCGCTTCCTGTGCAAGCTCTTCGCAAGTATCTGGCGGCCCCACCGGCACTGCCACGACGATTTTCGCCGCACCCTGCTGTCGCAGTGCCTTTACCGCCGCGCGCATGGTCGCGCCAGTGGCCAATCCATCATCTACCAAGATCCCGATCTTGTCGCGTAACTCCGGTGCGCGCCGTCCTTCACGATAAATTTGTTCGCGCCGTTGAAGTTCGGCTGTTTCCTTTGCGGTCACTGCTTCAATCGCCTCGGTTGCGTATGGTATTGCGCGCACAACGTCTTCGTTCAAAACGCGCACACCGCCAGATGCGATCGCGCCAGCAGCCAGTTCTTCAAATCCAGGCACGCCGAGTTTGCGCACGATAAAAACGTCGAGTAGTGCGCGCAGGCGCTTCGCCACTTCAAAAGCAACAGGCACGCCACCCCGCGGCAGACCGAGCACGATTACGTCGTCGCGCTCCGCGTACTTTTCGAGCTTCTCCGCCAGCAACCGTCCGGCATCAGTTCGGTTTGCAAAGGCTGGTTCCATGCGGCTGACCGCTTAATCCTTTCCGTTGCGATTTGATAGCTGGCAGTTGGGGCAAATCCCCTTTCTTAGGATTACGCGTTTCGGTGCAGCCCCGCGCGTTGCGAAGGGTGGCAGTTTTGAACTGTATCCGTTACGCTGCCTGGATCACGCGTGCGGTCAATTAGGATTTACCGCGCATCATTTCGCCGATTCGACATGACTCCGCGATTGGGGACCCCTCAAGGTATTTCGAAAATCCGGGGTGTAACGACAAGCGTTTGAACCCGCCGCTAGCTTTGGCCCGTAGGATTGCGATTTGGCCAGGGCGGGGGCGATGGGAAATCGAACCGTTTTGTCTTCAACTCGTCCTGCATTTCCTGAATGGCGCGATCAAGCTGTTGATCTTCGCCTTTGAATTCTTTTCCGGGATCGTTGTCCACCACGATATCAGGATCGACTCCGTGTCCTTCGACGATCCATTGTTTGCCGTCTTTGGAGTAAAGCGCGAACTCCGGTTTGAAGAATTGTCCGCCGTCGGCAAGCGGCAACGATTCGCGAATACCAGTGACGCCGCCCCAAGTCCGTTTGCCGATGAGTTTGCCGAGTCCAAGCGATTTAAACCGGTAGGGAAAAATGTCGCCATCGGAGGCGGAGAATTCGTTGATCAATGTTACCATCGGGCCGGTGAACGTTTGTGACGGGTCGGTTTGCGGCATGCCGTTGCGCGCAATGCCGATCATCGTCAGCGCGCGCCGCAATCGCTCGATCACAAGCGGCGAGACAAAGCCGCCGCCGTTGCCGCGAACGTCAACAATGAGCGCGTGTTTACGGATTTGCGGAAAGTAAAGTTTCGTGAACTCGTTGAGGCCGGGCTGACCCATGTCGGGAATGTGAATGTAACCAACCTCGCCGCCTGTTTTCTTCGTCACATAATCGATGTTCTTTTGCACCCAATCGATGTAATAAAGTGGCGCTTCGTCATCAATGGGCACAACGGTGACGTCACGCGCGCCGGCGTCGGTCGGTTTGGAATTCACGCGAAGGATCACTTGTTTGTCAGCGGTGCCGATGAGCGCGTCGTAAAGGTTCGGCAAACTCGATACCGGGGTGTTGTTGACTGCCAGAATGTAATCGCCGGGTTTCACATTCACGCCGATATCTGTAAGCGGTGAGCGTGTTTTCTTGTCCCAGTTTTCGCCTGGTAAAATGCGGTCGATCCGGTAGGCGCGTGTGGCCGGATCGCGGGAAAGCTCCGCGCCAAGCAAGCCCAACTTGATGCGCGGAGTGTCCGGCCGCTCGCCACCGCCAACATACGCGTGGCCGATGTTCAATTCGCCGATCAGTTCGCCTAACAAGTAGGTGAGATCGTTGCGATTATTCACGAACGGCAACAGCGCCGCGTACTTGTCGCGCATCGCCTTCCACTCAATGCCGTTCATCGTCGGCGAGAAGAAGAAGTCCCGCATTTGCCGCCAGCACTCGAAATAGATCTGGCGCCACTCAGCGCGGCGATCCAGTTGCATGTCGAGTCCCTGGATCTTGTGCTCATGATCCTTGGTTTCGATCTTATCTTTGGGGATGTCGATGATGGCGTAGTCCTTTTTGATCTTCACCAACATCTTTTTTCCGTCGGACGTAATCTGATAATTGTTGGCGTCGCCGATCACGGTCTCCTTGCGGTCGTCGAGATTGTAAGCGCAGAGATGCGATCTTTTGTCCCTGTCCGAGAATAACCCTTCGTCATCCTCGCCCACTTCATCGCCGGCTGTGCGGCGCAGGTAAAAGATGCGATTATCATCAAGCATCCGGATGTTGCGATAGTTTCCCGGCGTGATTTCCAGACCAACGATCCGATTCTGGATTCCATCGGTATCAACTTTCACTACAACCGGCTTTTTCGATTTCTCTTCCGGTTTTTTCTCGCCCGGACTTGCCTCCGGTTTCTTCTCTTCAGCTTGCTTCGCTTTTTCTTTTTCTCGCTTTTCCGCGGCCTTGCCGACTTCGTCGCTCTTCGGCGCGAGCGGATTTGCGGTGTCTTTCGCCAGAGTAACGAGATAAACGCGTTGCATGTCGCGATAGACATTCGCGAATTCCTGATCGCCAAAAGTTGGTTTGAAATCGCGCGCAGAAGCGAGCAACAGATATTTTCCGTCATCGCTGAAGACCGGTTCGCCCGAGCCGTACCAACCATCGGTGACGGCGGTCTGCTGTTTGTTCGCGAGTGAGTACAGGTAAACGCGCGGCATGTCGTTTTCTTCGGGGCGGGCCCAAGTGATCCACTGACTGTCGGGCGACCAGTTATAACCCTGGATCTCGCCGAATTTGTCCTGGTCCACCAGGGTCACCGCCTTGGACGCAACATCGACGTAGCGCAACCGCTGCAAGCGATCACTCCAGAGCAGTCTCTTGCTGTCAGGCGACCATTTCGGCGCGTAGTAATAAGTGTCTCCGCCATTCGTGATCTGTTGCGGCTCGCCTTTGCCGTCCTGCGAACGCACAAAGAGTTCGTTCTCGCCGGTCGCATCCGAATTGTACGCAATCCATTTTCCGTCGGGCGACCAAACTGCATCGCGTTCGTGCGCTCCTGAAGTTTTGCTCAGATTGCGAGGCGTCCCGTTCTTCGCCGGGACCGAAAAGAGATCGCCGCGCGCAACGACAATCGTTCGCTCGCCGTCGGGCGCGAGGTTTACAGATTCAATATGCTTAGCTGCATCGACTAATCCGCCGCGCCCGCTGTCGAAATCTTCTTTGACGTCGATGGGCACGGGCGTGGCCTGGCCCGTGGCCAGATCATAACGCCAGATGTGACCAGCCTGCTCAAACACGATCGATTGTTTGCCCATCGATGGGAACTTGATGTCGAAATCCGTGAAGTGCGTCAGCTGCTTTGTTTCCTTCGTTGCAAGATCCATAACGAAGAGATTCATCCGGTTGTCCCGGTCAGAAAGGAAATAGATCTTGTTGTCCGCTCCCCACATCGGGCAGATGTCCTGCGCCGGATTGTTCGTTAGGTTTTCCGTGGCGCCGGTTTTAAAATCGTAAAGCCAAATGTCATCCGCCATGCCGCCGCGATAATGCTTCCATGTGCGGAATTCACGGAAGATGCGGTTGAACGCCATCTTCGAATCGTCCGGCGAAAACGAAACGAATCCGCCGCGCGGTACCGGCAATTGCTGCGGCAATTCTGAGTCCATACCTACGGCGAAAAGCGAACCGACGAAATCGTCGAACGATTTCATGCGCGAGCGGAAAACGATGAGCGGCTTGGTGTTCTCCCATGCCATCACAATGTTGTTAGGACCCATGCGATCGGAAACATCGTCGCGCCCGAGCGTCGCTGAAGTCGTGAGTCGTTTCGGTGTGCCGCCCTCGGCGGGCATCACATAAACTTCTCTGTTGCCATCATATTCCGAAGTGAACGCGATTTGAGTGCCATCCGGCGAAAACCGTGAAAACGAAGTGTAACCCGGGCCGCTGGTCAGGCGTCGGGCTGTCCCGCCCTCTTTGCCGACCGTGTACAACTGGCCTGCGTAACAGAAGACGATGTCCCGATCATTCGTGGTCGGAAAACGCAGTAGCCGCGTCGTGTTCGGCAGGTTTTGCGCCGAGGCGGTTATCAATGCGGTGAGGACGATCGCGAGCGAGAAATAGAAGAAGCGACAAAGCATGTTCATAGAGTAACAAGAGCGAAGTGAGCAAAGTGCCGTTGAACGCATCGGATGCAACAGTGATTTCATTCCCAGATTGGATGCAGTGCCGTGGTGAATTGGATTCAAAGTGAACTGGGAAAAAGCGGCAGTTGACCGAACGATCGTTCATGGAATGGCTCAGTGATCCGAATGTATACATCGGATTGTTAACGAGATTGTGCCAGAGCTTTAAGGCTTCCAGTCGACAGCGTGCTCTTCGAGGTAGGCGTCCACCGCACTACCTATGGTCGGATAGAAACTTGCGGCACCGAAGCGATCGAATAGCTCGAAGCGTCTCAGCTTGTCCTTGACTGGATCTTTCATCTCGGCGAAGCGCAGCTCGATTTGGGATTCGGTCAGGGTGTGCTCGAGCTCCGCCAGCATGTCAGCCGAAGTCACGTCGATGCTGGTGACAGGCTCGGCTGTGACGATAATTCGCCGCACCGAAGTTGGCGATTCTGCAATGGCGTCGAGGACTCGCTGGTGAAAGAGCTCGGCGTTGGCAAAGAAGAGAGGCGCGTCCCAACGAAACAGCACGAGGCCGGGAATGCGACGGGCAGCAGGATAGCGTGCGATGTCGTGGTAGCCGCGAACACCATCGACTCGGCCGAGCACTGCGAAGTGTGGCCGCCAGCCATCCCACAGGAACTCGATGACCGCGATGACTATCGCGATTCCGATGCCGGGAATCACTCCGAACACGGCAACGCCCACAAAACAGACAATCGACAGCCAGAATTCCCATTGCTGAATACGGTAAATGCGCCGCAGGTCCGCGAATTCGAACAACCCGATGGCCGCGGCAATCACGACCGCGGCGAGCGCGCTACTGGGCAAATCCTTCAGGAGGTTGGGTGCGCAGAGCAAAAGGAGCGCGACTGCGACCGCACCCACCACTCCGGTGAGCTGCGTCTTCGCCCCGGCCGCTTCTGCGACCGGAGTGCGTGATGAGCTGCTGCTGATAGGGAATCCTTGAAAAAGGCCGGCGGCGAGATTGGCCGCGCCGAGGCCGATCATCTCCTGATTCGGGTTAACGGGCGTACGTATCTTCGCGGCGTACGTCCGCGACAAGACGCTCGTGTCCGCGAACGCCACCATCGCGACAGCGCAGCCACCGATTATGACGTCGTCGAGGTGAGCAAAAGTAATCCTCGGCAATGCAAATGATGGCAGCCCTTGGGGCAGCGGCCCGAGAACCTTCACGCCAGCGGTAAAATCGAGGTTAAGTATACCGACCACGATAGTCGCACCGACGACTGCAAGCAGAAGACCCGGGATGCGCTTGTAGGGCTTGAGCAAAAGAATCGCCGCGAGCGTCCCGGCACCCACTGCGAATGACGTCCAGTTCATCTGTCCGCCGAGGACGCCTTCGGTGATGCGCACGAGGTCGCGCAATGGACCGGCGTCATCGATCGAGAATCCAAACAGCTTCGGCAACTGGCTGATCAACACTGTCAGTGCGATGCCATTCATATAGCCGTAGCGGATCGGCTTGGAGAGGAGCTCCGTGACGAACCCGAGACGCAGAATGCCTATCAGCACGCATACCAGACCAGAGACCACCGCCATCATACTCGCGAGGGCTACCGCGCGCATGGCGTCCCCACCCGAGAGAGGGAGCACGATGGCAAGAATCACAGGCGCGAGAGACGAATCCGGCCCGAGCACCAGGATGCGGCTGGGACCAAAGAGCGCGTACGCGAGCAAGGGCACGATCGTGGCATACAGCCCATAGATTCCGGGAACGCCCGAAGCAAGGGCATACGCAATACCGACCGGCACCAGCATCGTAGCCAGCACCAGACCAGCCATCAGATCGCGCGGAAACCAAGCGGCTCGGTACTCGCTCAGGACCTGGAGCCCAGGTAGCCAACTCTTCCAGCGGCTCATGGTGAATGGTTCTTGTTCGCGATCATTCGAAGTGGTCGTGTTGGTTTCCAATCTTTTTTAGCGACCAACTACTATGATTCACTGGAAATTGACGGAAAGGGTGAGATTCGAACTCATGTTTAGATCGATCGGGGCCATCGCGTGGAAACCAACTGCTCGGCTTCTTTACTTGTGATCGCGCATGAGTGAATAATTCGATCTTATCTACGTCACTGAGTTTCAAGGGAAATGAAAACGGTCTGGCGCGTCTTTGTTTATCTAAAACGCTATCCGATGCTTGCGATCGCGACATTGGCTTGCGCGATCGTGGGCACGCTCATGATGATCGTTCCACCTGCGGCGACGAAATATATTCTCGATGACGTCATCAACGGTCACCACCCCGAACGTTTGCTTCCACTGCTTATTCTCGTGGCTTTCGCCATGTTGGTTCAACGAGGCTTGGATTATCTTCGCCTGTTGCTCAACAACACCTTCGAGCAAAGAGTCATTTTCGATCTGCGCCGCGATCTGTATTCGCACATTCAAACTCTGCCACTCCGTTGGTTCGATAATCGCCCCACCGGAGATCTAATGACGCGGATCCTGGAGGACGTGAGCTCGGTCGAGCGCGTCCTCATCGACGGCATTGAGAAAGGCACGGTGGCGATATTGCAAATCGTGGTGGTGGTGGCGGGAATGTTTTACCTCAGCACAAAACTGGCGTTGGTCGCGCTCGCGCCGGTGCCGTTGCTAGCTGGCGGCGCGCTTTGGTATACGCTCACGGCGCACCGGCGATATCGGCTGCACCGCCGGGCCGCTTCGTCGATGAATTCGCTCCTGCACGACAATCTTTCCGGCATCCGTCAGATCAAAAGTTTTGTACGCGAGCCTGAGGAAGATCGTCGCTTCAATAAGGAGAGTGACGAGTTGCGGCGCGCCACCTTCGTCGTCACGCGCGTGTGGGCACTTTACCATTCTGCAATGTATTTATTCGGGTCGCTCGGGGTGCTGCTGGTGGTGGCCGTGGGGGCGCGCGATATTTTATCAGGCGCTTTCCAGTTGGGGGATTTTGGGGCCTTTCTTGTGCTCGCGAGTTTTCTCTACGAGCCAGTGGGGAAACTGCATGAACTCAATCAACTGGTGCAGGCAGGACGCGCCGCGGGCGAACGCGTCTTCGAAATTCTCGATTCAGAAGGCGAGCCGGAGGGCGGAGAAGAGATTGTTGATACAGTGCGTGGCGAGATTGAGTTTCGGGGCGTCAGTTTCAGCTATTCCGGCGAGCTGCCGACGCTGAGCGACATTTCATTTCACGCACGCCCGGGTGAGACGGTCGCGCTTGTCGGCACGACCGGCGCGGGAAAATCCACTGTCATCAATCTACTCACGCGCTTCTACGAGTTAGATAGCGGCGAGATTTTAGTCGACGGAAGTCCGATTCGTGATTTCAACATTCGCGCATTACGGCAACAGATCGGAATGGTGACGCAGGAATGCTTTTTGTTTAACGGCACCATCCGCGAGAACCTGCAAATCGGGAAGCCTGATGCGACGGATGAAGAACTGCTGGAGGCAGCGGCGGTGGCAAACGCGCGTCCCTTCATCGATCGCCTGCCGCACGGATTGAGCAGCGTTGTAGGGGAGCGTGGAGTAAAGCTGAGTGTGGGCGAAAAGCAGCGGCTTTCGATTGCGCGAGCACTTTTGAAGGATCCGCCAATTCTGATTTTGGATGAAGCGACGGCGAGTGTGGACACCACGACGGAACGACTCATCCAGGAAGCGCTGGAGACTCTGATGTTCGACCGTACTTCCATCGTAATCGCGCACCGCCTTTCCACTGTCGTGCGCGCAGACCAGATTCTGGTGCTTGATCATGGCCGTATCGTCGAGCGCGGAACGCACGAGCAACTGCTTGCGCTTGGTGGGAAATACGCGCGGTTGTCCGAACAAAGTTTGCTCGAAACGCCGGAAAGCGAGCCGCCGATTAAGCGCATCCGGTTCTCTCAAGGCGCGACGTTCCTCGCCGAGACTGCACTCAAGATCGCGAATGCGCTTCTCGAATCGACATCCATCGGGCGGCGGGCAAAGCGATTCGCGGCGCACAGGCGAGCATAAAAAACTGGCGTTGCCGCGCAGAAGCGAATGCAATGGTTGACGTCCACGGGCCACCGAAAGGCAAAGCATCGGAAATCAGATTGACGCCGCGCTTGTCGCTGCGCGGAAGCGCAGGAATGGCGGAAGGGGTGGGATTCGAACCCACGGTGGGTTTCCCCACGCTCGATTTCGAGTCGAGTGCCTTAAACCGGACTCAGCCACCCTTCCGTTACGAAAAAGAACGTCGAACCCGCCTACGCCAAAAGCTTCGGCGTGGCAAACGCTGAACGTCCAACATCAAACGTCCAACGCAAGTATCACGCAGATATCCTATCTGCGAGGAGGCCGTGCTTGCTAGCAGCTACCAGTACGGCTGGACCTCGCGGGGCGAGTTCTTTCATGAGCCGTGCCGGCCCTGGCAGACAGGACTTTTCGCCTCACGAGGCCAAAAAATGTTACAATTTTCGGCTTGCCATGTCTGGCAAGTTTACTGCATCTTGTGTGTCCACACGGACAGCCACGCTATTACTTGTTGTTGACCGGTATTCACAGGTTCTTGGCGGCGCTGTTCACCAGTATTCCCAACTTATTCGAACCTCAACCCCTCCCTTACCGCCATGATTCAACTCAAACCCGGAATTCCGCCCGCGTCACTAAATAAACCGACACACTCAGCCGCACGTCGAAAAAACAGGATGGAAAGAAAGAAAAATGGCGGCCTGCGTTTCAAGCGTGTGTTCAGCGATGCTGCCGTCGCGCCGTTCGATCAGATCGAGTGGGAACGACGCACCGCGGAGATCACCGACGACGGTGGCAAGGTCATTTTCAAGCAGGAAGACATTGAGGTCCCGAAGAATTGGAGCCCTCTCGCCACGAAAATCGCCGTTTCGAAGTATTTCTATGGCGACATTGCCAATGGCACCGATCCTTTCAAAGGCGGAAGAGAAACTTCGGTCCGGCAGTTGATTCATCGCGTCACGCGCACGCTCACCGACTGTGGAATCGCGGACAGTTACTTCGCAGATGCCGAAGCTGCGGAAACTTTCTATGACGAGCTGACGTGGCTGTGCTTGAACCAGCACGGCGCGTTCAATTCGCCGGTTTGGTTCAACGTTGGGTTGTATCATCAATACGGCATCGGCAAGGGCGCGGGTGAGGGGAATTATTTCTACAATCGCGAGACGGGGAAAGCGGAACGCGCAGCTTCGCAATATGAGTACCCGCAGGGCAGCGCCTGCTTCATCCAGAACGTGGGTGACACGATGGAGGACATCATGCGCCTGGCGACCAGCGAAGCGATGCTGTTCAAGTACGGCAGCGGGACTGGCACAGATCTTTCGTCGCTGCGATCGACACGGGAAAAATTGAGCGGCGGCGGCAAACCGAGCGGGCCGCTCTCGTTTCTGAAAGTTTACGACCAGATTGCGAACGTGGTGAAGAGCGGCGGCAAAACGCGGCGCGCCGCCAAGATGAACACACTCAAGGATTGGCACCCGGACATTGAAGAATTCATAGACGCGAAACAGAAGGAAGAGAAAAAAGCGTGGGCGCTGATCGAGCACGGTTACGACGGCAGTTACAACGGCGACGCCTACGGCTCGGTGATGTATCAGAATGAAAACGTCAGCGTCCGGGTAAGCGACGAATTCATGGACGCGGCGCTGGAGGGTCGCGAATGGTGGACGCGTCGCGTAACCGACGGCAAACCGTGCGAGAAAAAAGATGCGCGCGGGTTAATGCGGAAAATTGCCGAGGGCACGTGGATCTGCGGCGATCCGGGCATGCAATTCGATACGACCATTCACAAGTGGCACACTTGCAAAGGCACCGACCGGCAAAATTCCACGAACCCGTGCAGTGAGTATCTGTTCCTAGATAACACGGCCTGCAACCTCGCTTCGCTGAACTTGATGAAGTTCAAAACCGCGGACGGCGACTTCGATGTCGATCGATTCAAGGCCGCGGTGCGGATCTTCATCACCGCGCAGGAGATCATCGTCGATAACGCCAGTTACCCCATCAGGGAAATAGCGGAGAACTCGCACATTTTCCGGACGCTGGGACTCGGTTACGCAAATCTCGGCTCCCTGATCATGAGCTACGGCTACGGGTACGACAGCGTCGAAGGCCGGGCGCTCTGCGGCGCGATTACGGCGATCATGACTGGGGAAGCCTACGCGCAGAGCGCGCGCATGGCGCGGACAATGGGGCCATTTCCCGGATATCGCGATTCACGTGCCAGCGGCGTGGCGAAGCCGGTCGCAAAGGACAACGTCGCGCCGATGCAGGAAGTGATCGAACTGCATCGCTGTGCGGTGCACCAAATCCCGGACGCAAAAGAGTTCGCGCATTTGAAACAGGAAGCCGCAAAGACTTGGGACGAAGCGGCAGACGTAGGAAACCGCCATGGTTATCGCAACGCACAGGTCACCGTGCTCGCGCCAACGGGCACGATCAGCTTCCTGATGGATTGCGATACCACCGGGATCGAACCGGACATTGCACTCGTAAAATACAAGCTGCTCGCCGGCGGCGGCATGCTGAAGATTGTCAATCAAACGATCAAGCCCGCGCTGGAGAAACTCGCTTACACCTCCGATGAGATCGAGCGCATCGTCGCGCATATCGACGCGTTCGACACGATCGAAGACGTGATCGATTCCGACGGCACCAGGATTTCATCCGGACTGAAGCCCGAGCATTTGTCGATGTTCGATTGTGCGTTCAAGCCGTTCAAAGGCGAGCGCTCACTGCATTACCTCGCACACCTGAAAATGATGGCGGCTGCGCAGCCATTCCTAAGCGGCGCGATTTCCAAGACCGTCAATCTGCCGGAGTCAGCCAGCGTGGACGACATCATGAACACGTACATCGAAGGCTGGCGGCTCGGCCTGAAATCGGTCGCAATCTATCGAGAAGGCTCGAAGCGCTCCGCGCCGTTGAACACGCGCAAGACAAAAGACATGGGGACTGCAGCAGCTGGCGCTCACGGCGGCGGGACAACTGGAGTTGAAAGCCGCATTCTCGAACTGGAACAGGAACTCGCGATGCTACGAAGACAGCTCGATCAACCCGTGCGGCATCGTATGCCGGACACGCGCACCTCGCTGACACACAAGTTTGAGATCGCCGGACACGAAGGCTACATCACCGTCGGCTTGTATGAAGATGGCCAACCGGGCGAGCTTTTCATCACGATGTCGAAGGAGGGCAGTACTATCGGCGGTTTGATGGACACCGTCGGCACGCTCACCTCGATTGCACTTCAGTACGGCGTACCGCTCGAGAGTTTGGTGAAAAAATTCGCGTATCAGCGGTTCGAACCGAGCGGGTTCACAAAAAATCCGGACATTCGCCATGCGACCAGCATCACCGATTACGTGTTCCGTTGGCTCGCGTGCCAGTTCATCAAAGGTTATAAGGAAGCGACCGCGCCGAATCGCGCACAGCCCGATCTACCGCTCAAAGAAATTCCCGACATCGAGAAGAAATCACTCAATCGACCGGTCACCGATCTCGCGCGCACAGGTGACAAGGAAGTGATCGACGTCATCACGGGTCATCCGTCCAATCATGGAAACGGTGGCACGTCTGCCGCAGGAAACGGTAACGGGTCCGGCACTTCATCTGACCGCGTAACAGTAGCGCTTGGCAGCATCTTCATGGGCATCACCTGTTCCGTGTGCGGCAGCGACAAAGTCATCCGTGCCGGGGCCTGCGGCGTCTGCACCGAATGCGGGACAAGTCAGGGATGTAGCTGAGGACGAACCTCGGGTACTTAGCTGCAACATCGAATCTCGGAGTCCTGCCGCTTTGGCCTGCAAAGCGTAGATGCACGTGATTGGACATGCGAGCGCGCACGGCTAGAATTCGTCGCCCGCTTTTCAATTGAATGAACAAACTCGACGAGCAGCGACAAAAAGAGATTCAACAGGCCGAGGAACTGCTCTTTGCAGGACCCCAGGCTCTGGGGTTTGCGAAAGGACTTTTCCAAGGGCATTTCGTGTCGGATTGGGTGATGCCGTATCCGCGCATCCCGGAGGCGCAACAGGGCGAGCTGGACCAAGTTCTTACTGAACTTCGCAAATTTTTGAATGCAGATCTCGATCCTGCGGAGATCGATCGGCAGGCGGACATTCCGCGCAGCGTGATCGATGGATTGGGACGCGTTGGCGTGCTCGGCCTGACAGCGCCGAAGGAATATGGCGGCCACGGTTTCTCGCAGATGGCCAACTGCAAGGTGCTGGAAGAGATCGGGCGACGTTGTGCGTCGACATCGGTTTTTGTTAACGCGCATCATTCTATCGGGATCCGCGCGTTGCTGTTGTTTGGTACGCACGAACAAAAACAGAAATGGCTTCCTAAATTGGTAACTGGTGAGCAGCTCGGCGCGTTCGCGCTCACCGAAAGGGAAGCCGGATCGGATGCGGCAAACGTGCAGATGCAAGCGCGTCCCAGCGGGGACGGCTCGCATTTCATTTTGAACGGCGAAAAGCGGTACATCACGAATGCTGCGATTGCGCACGAGCTCACGGTGATGGCGCGCACTCCTATGCCCGGCTCGGATAAAACCGCTGTCACTGCGTTTCTGGTGACGCCCGACATGCCCGGTTTCGAAATGCTCGAAGCGCGGATGCCGAAAACGGGAATCAAAGGCACTGCCACGGGACGGTTCGCCTTGCGCGACGTCAAAGTGCCAAAAGAAAACGTTCTCGGCCCCATAGGCAAAGGTCTGAAGGTCGCTCTGACGGTGCTCGATTTTGGACGCACCACATTCGGTGCGTGCTGCACCGGCGCAGCCAAAACCTGTTTGGAGTTAGCTGTCGCGCACGCGAGCACGCGCAGGCAATTCAACAAGACGCTGGGCGAATTCGAGCTGGTGAAAAAGAAAATCGCCCGGATCGCGGCTGACGCTTATGCCATGGAAGCGATGACGACAGTCACGGCGGCATTCATCGACCGCGGCCTTGAGGATTACATGCTTGAGACCGCGATGTTGAAAGTGTTCACGACAGAACGGCTCTGGGAGTGCATCAACGACGTGTTCCAAATTTACGGCGGATCGGCGTACTTCACCGATCTGCCGTTGGAGAGAATGTTGCGCGACGCGCGGATCAATCAAATCGGCGAGGGGGCCAATGAAGTGCTCACTTCATTCATCGCTCTAGTCGGGATGCGCGGACCGGGAATGGAGTTCAAAGAAATTTACGACACGATGATGAAGCCGTCGCGCGATGGAATGGGCAAAGCGTGGGCGGCCGGAAAGAACCGCCTAAGCGCGACGGTTCTTGTACCTGACGTACCCGTGCAAAGCGAACAGCTTCGCGCGCACGCGCGGCAACTCGGCCGGTTGATCCGGCATTTTAACTTTGCCGTTAATCGCGCATTGATCACGTATCGTGAGCCAATTCTGGACATGCAACTTGTCCAGGAGCGGATCGCGAACGCGGCCATGGATCTTTTTGCTTCGACGTGTGTGCTGAGCCGCATCGACGGCGAGATTCAGTTCGCAGGCCGAAATGGCAACACAGTATCGCCGGACCACTCGGCAGCAGATTTGTTTTTGCGTCAATCGTTCCGTCGGATTCGCGGTTTCCTGGCGGGGCTCACAGATAATGACGACAAGGCAGTGATCGCGGCGGCAAAATCTTGCCTAACGAGCGGGTGCGCCAGGACGGCCGCGTAAACGTTTTCGCTGACGCGCTTTAGATTTCGCTGGCCGGTTCAGGCGAAACCTGTGGTGACGGCTGGTGGCAAAAATAAAATCTTCCCTCCGTGCTGCCGTGCTGGCAGCACGCAATCACCCACGAGCATCGTCGGACTCTGTTATCTGCCCGGACGACGACCGTAAATGTCCATCGCGGTTCCGGTGGTCGGAATTGCAGAGAGACGATCGCATCGCTGTGGAATGCGCGAGCCACCCGCTACCACGTAACAAATTTTCTTTGTCGTGTTAGCAGACAGTGGCTGCGATGGCAGCGCTACCACGTTCTTGCTTCGATCATCAGCGAATGCTGATGCGCAGAACGCAAGGGCGAAGATCCCTATTGCATATCGGACCGACCAGCCGCACACGCGACTCAGCCTGGTTCCTTTTCCCATGCCAGGATTTTGATCCCGTTGCGAATTTAAGCAAGCTTATTCCCCGACCCACTTCGTATTTTCGGGCCAGCCCACTTCCACCAGCCTCTGTGAGGGATGCTTTAGTCGGTCCAGAGGAAATGTTCGAGGCGAATATTGTTCACACGCGCTTTTGCTTCTTCGCTACGGCTGCCTCCGGCCGCCACGAGCTTGTCATAGATCGCGACGGCAGATTCCCACTTCGAATCTTCCTCCAACAATCGCGCTGCGTTAAATCCGGCTTTGTAATACCAGAACAACTCGCGGCGCTCACCGGCCGGCGACTCATCCTCCAGGATCTTATAGAACGTCGCCAGCGCGCCGGCTCGATCGCCTTTTTTCTCGAGGCATAATCCCTTTTTAAACAGCGCCTGGTTACGCCAATGAATCGACCCCTCCTTATCGGCAGCCAATTGGTCGTAGGCCTCAATGGCACGTTGATAACTACTTGGGTCCGTCGCGCCAGCCTCGAAGAAAATGTCGCCTTTCCCGCAAAGCGCCTCGCGTTTTTCGGATGTGCCAGCGTCACTCTTCAACACCTCATCATACAAGGTGAGAGCGTCTTTGGGTTTCCCAAGCTTACGCTCGATCACCGCCTGTTCGTTGCGCGCGGCCCAGCGCATCGCGCCGTTCGTCTGCACGACTTGATTGAATAAAACGAGTGCCCGATCCAAGGTATGCTCGCTCATGCTCGACATGGCTGATTCTGCCGCGAAAAAGAGCGCTTTTTCACCGAGCGGGTCATTGGGAGTCTGTTGAGCGATAATTTCAAACTGCGTCTGTGCATTTGCGAAATCTTGCCGACGATAATAAAGCTCCGCCAATTTCATTCGAACTTCCCGAGCAAATTGCGACTGGCTATGCTGCTCGAGAAATCGCTTTCCGAGCTCAATGACTTTCGATTCGTTTCCGCCGCCTGCTTCTTCTACCCAGATGCGGAGATAATCGCCGCGTTCGGCGGCAGCAGCGGTTGGTCTGGACTCAACCGCGTGGTCCAGATCTTTTCGCGCTTCATCCAGACGTGGCGGTGAGGAATGAAACGCCAACTCGGCCAAACCCACCCAGGCCTCCGACACGCGTGGATTCTTTGGAAAATCGTGAATGAATCGCTGCAACGATGCCGCAGCTTTTTTGTCGCCCTTGGCAGCTTGCATTAAACCTTCTTCCAATTGCAAATCGGCACGCGATTGTTCGTCGCCGCCCTGTTTTTCCAGTTGGTTGTAATCAGCAATGAAACGAGTGTGATTGCCGACCTGCAACCAGCCGCTGGATGCGTTAAACAACGCGGCTTTCGCCCAACGCGAATCGCGTTGCGCGATTTGTTCGAAGGCAGCCGTTGCGGTATTGAATTGGTTTGCCAAATACTGCGCCTGCGCAGATAAAAAATTGATCCGGGTCAACAGGGTCGGGCCGGGCCGCAACAGGCGCGCATCGTCGAGAATGGCTACCGCCTCATCAAAGCGGCCGTCGGCAATTTCAAATTCGGCAAAATCCAAGAGAGCAGGGGCAATGGCCGGCGACTTGATTTCTGTGTGTCGCAGATCTGTGAACAATTGGCGTGCCCGCTCCCTGCGGCCTGCGCGAATTTCCAGGAGTGCAAGATACCAGCGTGCGAATGTTCGTCGCGGCTGTTCCGGTCTGCGCACCCATTTTTCCAGTTCGTTGCGCGACGGTTTGTGTTCGGCGCGATACAGCTCATCGAGCTTTGCGAATATCAGATCGAGATCAGGGTCTGCGTAGTTACCATCGATGAAACGCTCAAGTACGTCGTCTCCCGTCTCCGGAGTTTTGAGCTGCAAATGCGCTTCAGCGATGCCGAACAGCGCAGCGAGCAGAACCGGATGGGGCGTTCCCTCCGGCCTTTTCAGAATCGCCTCAAACATTCCGATCGCTCGGGCAGGCCGGTGAGAAATCAGTTCGAGGCGCCCGCGTAATGCACGCCGTTCGCGCCGTTCTGCAACAGAAACTGGTTGTAACTGCTCCAAAAGCCGCCGTGCCTCGGGAGCGTTGCCCAATTCAATGTACAGCTCAGCCGCTCGCAACTGCGCTCGCGTACTCCATTCTTTGTCATGCATCAGGGACATGAATTTTTTCAAAGCCTCCTCGCGTTTTCCTAACGCGCGCAACGTGTCGCCCGCTCCAAAAACAGCTGCTCTCTGAAACGGTGACATGTCGTTACTCAATTCCTCGTAAAGCGGCAGCGCGTCGGACCACCGGTACAGACTGGCTAACGCCTGAGCGCGCCAGAATTTCGCCCATGCCAAGTCGCGTAACCTGGGGTCGGTTAAGAGAACCAGTGTGGCCTCCGGTTCGTTTGCGGCTACCTGCGCTTCCGCAAGTTTTTCCGCGACTGCGCGCCATTGTGGTTCTGGCAGATCTTTGTTTAGCAGCGATTGCAAACGCACGACCGCTACTTCCGGCACGCCTTCTGAAAGCGGCGTGCTGGCCTGGGCGATTTCAGCGGAGATACCCGCGCGGGCGACTGGGCTGAGTACCCCGATCAGGCATGTGAGGGCTAAGCGTCCGATATGTCTCATCTTCGCTCCAGCATCGCCCGTAAGTATTGCCCGGTATGGCTGGCCGGAATAGTGGCGACCCTTTCAGGCGGACCCGATCCGACCACCGCGCCGCCATGTTCGCCGCCTTCAGGACCCAAATCGATGATCCAATCGGCGCACTTAATCATCTCAAGGTTATGTTCGATTACCACGATGGTGTTGCCCGCGTTGCGGAGTTTCATCAACACCTCCAGTAATTTTTCAATATCGGCGAAATGCAACCCGGTCGTCGGTTCATCGAGAATATAAACAGTGCGACCCGTCGCTTTTTTGGCAAGTTCTGTGGCGAGTTTCACGCGCTGCGCTTCGCCACCGGAAAGAGTCGTCCCGGCCTGGCCAAGTCGCAGATAGCCCAAGCCTACGTCGAGCAGTGAATTGAGCTTTTCGGCGATCGTTGGGACATTGCGGAAGAATCGCGCAGCTTCGTCCACGGTTAGATCGAGCACGTCTGCAATGTTCTTGCCTTTGTAGGTGATCTCGAGAGTCTCGCGGTTGTAGCGTTTGCCTCGGCAAACCTCGCATTCGACGTAAACGTCAGGCAAGAAGTGCATCTCGATTTTGATGAGGCCTCCGCCCTCGCAATTCTCACAACGACCGCCTTTGACATTGAAGCTGAATCGACCTGCATCGTAACCGCGAACCCGCGCCGCGGGTAATTGCGCGAACAGTTCGCGTATCGGGGTGAACGCGCCCGTGTATGTGACCGGGTTCGACCGCGGCGTCCGGCCGATCGGGCTTTGGTCGATCACTACTGCTTTGTCGATCTGTTCCAATCCGCGAATCGCTTTGTGAGCGCCGGGCTTATCTTTCGAGTTATAGAAATGCCGGAAAAGCGCGCGCCGCAAAATGTCATCGACCAAAGTCGATTTGCCGCTGCCGGAAACACCAGTCACACACGTTAGGCAGCCGAGAGGAAATGAGGCATCGATTGTTTTTAGATTGTTTTCGCTTGCGCGCACGACTGTAAGCCAGCCGTCGGGCCGCGGCTGGACGCGTTGTTTGGGAACCGCTATGCGGGCGCGGCCGGAAAGATAATTGCCAGTCAAAGATTTTTTCGCGCGCGCGATGTCGTCGAGGGATCCCTCTGCCACAATCTCGCCGCCGCGCGGCCCTGCACCCGGACCAAGATCAAGAATGTGGTCGGCAGCCCGAATCGTTTCTTCATCGTGTTCCACTACGATGACGGAGTTCCCAAGATCGCGCAGTTTTCGTAATGTTCCCAGCAAACGCGAGTTGTCGCGTTGATGCAGACCGATGCTCGGTTCGTCGAGAATGTAGAGAACACCAGCCAGACCGGAGCCGATCTGTGTGGCGAGTCGTATCCGTTGCGCTTCACCGCCCGAAAGCGTGCCGCTCTCGCGATTCAATGTCAGGTAGCCAAGCCCGACTTCCACGAGAAATTGCAGCCGCGAGCGAATCTCGCGGACCACATCTGTCACGACGGTCTGCTGCTGCTCGGTCAGGTCGAGATCCCCGATGAATCGCAGCGCGTCTTCCACGTTTTGCTGGCTGAACTGATGGATATTCAATTCGCCGCCGTGTCGGACCTTGATTGTGACGGCAAGGATTTCCGGTTTGAGTCTTGCGCCGCCGCAGACCTTGCATGTCTCACGGGTCATGAATGCTCGAATGCGGTTCCGCGTGAACTCGCTCTCGGTTTGCTCATAAAGCCGCTGCATTTGGGGCACGAGTCCCTCGAACGGTTTTGTGATTTTCTTTTCGCCCTTGCCGCCAAACTCCATTTCAATCGGCTCGCCATTCGTGCCGAAGTAAAGCGCGGTTTTGAATGCTTCAGGCAAATCGGCGAAGGGCACGTCTTCATTGACGTTGAAGTGTTTGATCAGCGCATCCTGTAGATGCCGATAGTAAACTCGCATGCGTTTTGTGCCGCGGCGCCAGGGTATGATAGCTCCTTCGGCCAACGTTTTGGTTTGGTCTGAGATCATCAACTCCGGATCGACCACCAATTGTGTTCCCAAACCGTGGCAAGCCGGGCAAGCGCCGAGGTGGCTGTTGAAAGAAAAATGTCTCGGCGTCAGCTCGCCTAAGTTGAAGCCGGTTTCAGCATTCCCGTAATCCGTGGAGTATCGGCATTCTGCCCAATGGTCACCTGCAGTGGGTGTCAGGCACAAAACGACAATGCGGTTGCCGCCCCATTTGAGAGCCGTCTCAATTGAGTCCGTCAGTCGCACACGAATGCCATCACGTACGACCAACCGATCGACCACCGCTTCAATCGTGTGCCGCTCGCCTTTCTTCAGTCGGATCGGCTCAGTGCGATCCAGTTCGACCATCTGTCCGTCGATGCGGGCACGAACGAATCCTTCACGCCTGAGTTTTTCGAGGACGTCCCGGAATTCACCGCGCTGATTCTCAATTAACGGAGCCAACACAACGATTTTGGCGCCCGATTCGAACGCCAGGACCTGATCAACGATTTGCTGAGGCGTTTGGCGGTTGAGCGGCCGGCCCGTGAGGGGATCGTGCGGTTGACCCACCGCGGAAAAGAGGACGCGCAGGTAATCGTAGATCTCAGTCGTGGTTGCGATTGTCGATCGTGGGTTCGCGCCAGCGCTGCGTTGTTCGATGGCGATGGCAGGCGACAAGCCTTCAATGAAATCGACATCCGGCTTTTCCATTTGATCGAGGAACTGCCGCGCATAAGCGGAAAGGCTCTCGACGTAACGGCGTTGCCCTTCCGCATAAAGCGTGTCGAAAGCGAGCGAGGATTTCCCCGAGCCGCTTAAACCGGTGATGACCACCAGCTTTTCCCGCGGAATCTCGACGTGTAGGTTCTTGAGATTGTGCTGGCGGGCACCACTAATCTTGATTGTTTGCGCAGGCATTCTGCCAGAAGATGTCGAACCTATCAGTTAACCACAGACAGCCTTTTTCTCCACCGGAATTACGTCGTCGATCGCACGAGGTGCTATTCGTTTAGCATAGGCGAAAGCGAAGGTTGCCGGCCCGCTGAAAACAAATCCGCCGACACGCACGCCTGGAGACTGGCAGCCATTTGCGTCGCGCTGGAGAGCCAGTAAAGCGCTACGCGTAGGAACTCCTCAGCGGGGAGTCTTCTCACTAGTTGGTCGAGCCAAAAAACAAAGTGCGTCGTTTGAAGCGCAAATTCATCACCGAAACCTCCGAGCCCGATTGGAGCTGCTAAAAGGAGGCAAACAACAGTTCAATGTAGCAACGAACCCGTCGCGGCGTGAGCGTAACACTCGCCTTGTTATTGACGTTGCCCATACCCCAGAACCGCCTCTCAGCGACCGACCAAGCCCCGATGGAGTTTTTTTGTACTGTGCGCTGTCGAATTGTTGGACCGGTAAGGACTTCCGATTCCAAGGTATGAAAGGAGCCGCGTGCGAGCCTCGGTTGATCGGCGTTCACTCGATATACTTCCGGAGGAACAATTCCATGATGTGGTGAACGGATTCTCCTCTTACATGCCTCAAATCGTCTTCCCAAGTCTCTGCGCGATCCGAGTTTTGAACGACTTCGTAACTTGGAAAATAATCCACATTTGAGTGAACGGCAGCCCACTCCTGGCTGACTGCTCTTAACAAACACTTAGCCCAGCTATTGGCTACAACAATGTCCATAGTGGAAAACGTGTTCATCAAAGGCACTGGAGAAACAGTAACAATGATATGCACGTCCGGGTGGCCATATGTGGTAAGCAAGCTATGAATCATTTCCAGATTAGCCCAGTTTTCAGCGAAACTGCTCAAGTGAAACTCATAGCGATCAGGCTCGGTTTTAATTAGAGATGGAATGGGAGTGCGGTTAATGAAGACATCTGCCTTTATGTCGCGCCATACCTCTGCCAGGCCGAGCGTGACGATTACCGTCCGGCATTCTTTTATGCGCTTTGTGACTGCCTGGACCAGCGCCCGACGCTCTAGCGTTTGTTCGAAGTCGACAAACGCCAACGTCGGATTTGTGTGTGGGTCATCCCAGGTTGTTTTTGTCAATTGAACAATGGAGTCGCGCGGGAATCCTGCGTCTGGATCAAGCGCCCAGCGCAGTTCGTTCAGAATCGAGTACGTGTTGTACTTATTCAGAAATCCTAGTCCTGAGGCCTCTTTGTTAGCTGGCTGAAGTTTGGCGAATTCCGGCGCTGCGCTTTCTACGATCACGTTCTGCGCTGCCAGGGCGCTTTCGATACCTCGCGCAAAACAGGAGCCGATCGCGTAGAACTTGTCCTCTTTGCAGAGCTTGAATTTTGGGACTACGTGAGGAGTGAAATAAGTCTGACGCAGCCGCTGGTATGCGTATCTGCCAACTCGATCATTGGGATCAGTGTTGTCCTTGTACCACGTCGCCGCAGGGTTCTCCCGGTAATTGTTAACGGCTTCAGTCGCGGTCGCCACGTAATGAGGCGGCGTTGAAAACCGGTGCGAGTCCGGCGGAGCAGGGCCAATCGATTGATCAGCAGATGGTGGCGAGACGACGTCATTCGTGATCTGCATAACACTGCGGCAGGATATGAGCTGAATTGCCAGCTAAGCACAGCACGCCTTTTTCGCCAGCGGCAATTCCTATGTAAAAATAGTAGCTCGTCGTCCCACTAACTTATCCCTGCGCGAGCAGGTAAATTGCGACCAGCGTGAGCAGAAAGTAGGGAACAAGCACTGCCGCGCCAGCATACTCTTTCGCGATTCGCTGCCCAAAAAACAGCGCCGTAATGGCTGCGGCGGAAAGAATTGCCCCGTAGAATGCGATCGTCGGATCTTTCAAAAAAATTACCAGCACGCAGCCTACGGCACTCAGTGCGCCGGCCGCGATCTCCAGAATTGTGATCGCAGTCACCAGGGAAGGAACAACTCCTGCCAATGGACTCTTTGCGAAATGTCCTTTTAGCCATTCAAGGTTGCCGCGGCGATCGACAACCTTGTCGATTCCTGATTGAAGAAACAGGATCGCCAGAAAAGAGGCCGCTAAGATCTGCATCAGATACGTCGCTTCCGGTACGTGCGAAGTTGCGATCATTAACCCACCTTAACCGACGTGATACTAATTTGTCGATGACACTGAATCCGTGGTAGACAAAAAAACAGGGACGCAGTTGCCCGCGTCCCTGTTTCAGCAGGACTACTTTCGCGATTTGATTTTACTCCCCCACTTGCGCGTCATACGCGAAATGCAGGACGTTCGAACTGCCACCGTCGAGGTTAATCCAACCTTGGACGTCCCTGATGCTGGGCCCGCATTGACGGACACGCTCAGCGTGGCCGAACCGTTTGCAGGTATCCGGCGTGAACTTTGTCGTGGAGACGCTGAACGGCTGGCCGCTCCCGGTCATTTTGTAGAGAGTGATTGTAAACGAAGTCGGATGACCAAAGGTTACTTTTCCGAAACTCGCGGCAGAAGGAGCCATCCATGTTGTAGTGTCTGCTGCTACCGAAAGATTTTCGCGTCCGGCACCCTGTGCAGTTGGACCGACATCGCGGATGCCAGTAATCGAATCTTTGACGACCAAATCGGCGCGACCGCGTTGTCGAGCCCAGCGGCCATCGAGACCCGGCTGCTGAGCTTTGTTGTAAAAAGTCAGCCGAAAATTGTTCGCACGTCTTGAAAGCGGTCACAACGCCAACTCGTATAATTGTCAATCGCCGTGCGCGACGGCATCGGCGAAGGCGACCTCGCCGGCTTTCAAATCCAGTTCAGCTTCGGCGGGCGTGCCAAACACGCGCGCACGCCGGTCATCGAATTCGCCTTCCCAGCGCGCGACGACGACCGTTGCCAGACAATTGCCGATGACGTTCACGCATGTGCGGCCCATGTCCATCAGTTCATCGACACCGAAAATAATGGCGACACCGATTGGTCCCAATCCTGAGGGCACAAACGAATTCAGCGCCCCCAGAAGAATGACGAGTGATGCCCGCGGCACGCCAGCGACTCCTTTCGAAGTCAGCATCAACGTCAACATCATGGTGATTTGTTGGCCTAACGACATGTGCCACCCTATCGTCGTTTCGGCTGCCTGGGCGACGAACACGGACGCCATCGCGAGATACAAGGTTGATCCTGTCAGATTGAACGAATACCCCGTTGGCATCACGAACCCAACGATATGCGGCGGCACGCCGAAACGTTCCATTGACTCCATCGCTTTCGGTAGCGCCGATTCGCTACTTGTCGTCGCAAATGCGAGCGCCGCAGGCTCGCGCACAGCTCGCACAAATTGTCTTAGCGGAATCCGCGTGATCCGAATCACCAATCCGAAAATGAAAACGATGAAGATCACAAGAGCGAGATAAAGCGAGCTGATCAATTTTCCGAGATTTAGCAGCACAGCTGGACCTTGCGTACCAATAGTGTGTGCCATCGCCGCGCCCACGCCGATGGGTGCAAACAGCATCACGTAATTCGTGAACTTGAACATGACTTGCGAAAGGCTGTCCATCGCGCGGACGATTGGTTTGCCTTTTTCGCCAATGGCTGACACGGCCAGTGCGAAGAGCACGCTGAATGCGACGATCTGCAAAACATCGCCGCGCACCATGGCCTCGATCACGCTCGCGGGGAAAACGTGCACGAGGGTTTCGACGAAAGTCTGTGGATGAGTTTGGCCAATTGTCTTCAGAACGTCGGTGTTGGTGGCAGCGAGAGTCACGCCGGCACCGGGTTTTGCGAAATTGACAACTGCCAGTCCGATCACGAGCGCGGCTGTGGTGACGATCTCGAAATAGATCAGCGCCTTAATTCCCATGCGCCCTACCTTCCGGAGCGCACCGGCGCCCGCGATTCCCACCACGATGGTTGAGAACACAAGCGGCGCGATGATCGATTTGATCAGGCTAATGAAAATGTCGCGTAGAAAGTAAACCGCGTTGCCCCAATCCGGCCGGAGCCATCCGATTACACCACCGACTACCAGCCCGATCATGATTTGCACCGTCAACGAAGGGCGATACCAGGGCCGGCGCCTCGGTTGAGCAGTGCTCGCGGTCATCGCCCTCGTATTAACACAACGGGCGAATTCGAACAGCGCACGTTTGCGGGGACCACACGCACCCTCATCACGCGAGCTTCGCATCTGGTGCGCAGCGCTACAGATTCTAATCGATCATCCGCTCTTCAATGCCGCCGTACGCGTCGATTCTGCGATCCCGCAAGAATGGCCAGTGCGTTCGCTGCTCGTTGACCCGAGTCCAATCGATCTCCGCCACCACAATCTCTTCTTGATCGATCGAACCTTTCGCGATGATTTCGCCGTCCGGTCCGCACACAAAACTTTGGCCCCAAAATTCAATGCCATCTCCACCGTCTGGCGCTTCGTGGCCGACGCGGTTCGCCACCGCGACGTAACACCCATTGGCGATCGCATGACCGCGCTGAATTGTCTCCCACGCGGAATGTTGCGCTTTTCCAAACTCCTTTTTTTCACGCGGATGCCAACCGATTGCCGTTGGATAAAAAATAATCTCTGCGCCGCGCAACGCGGTCAGTCGCGCCGCCTCCGGATACCATTGGTCCCAGCAAATGCAGACACCGATCTTGCCGCGCGCTGTGTCCCACGCTCGAAATCCGAGATCGCCCGGCGCGAAGTAAAACTTTTCGTGATACAGCGGATCATCGGGGATATGCATTTTGCGATATTTACCGAGCAGTTTTCCATCGGTGTCGATAATTGCCGCCGTGTTATGATAAAGGCCGGCGCTGCGCCTCTCGAAAAGCGAAGCAATGATTACTGTGCCAGTTGTTCGAGCGACTTCTCCCAGCGCAGCGGTTGATTTTCCCGGCACTTCCTCGGCCAGTTCGAAATTCTTGTGATCTTCTGTCTGGCAAAAGTATTGCGACCGAAAAAGCTCCGGCAGGCAAACAATCTCTGCCCCTTGTCTTGCCGCATCGCGAACAAATTCGATCGCGCGCGCGAGATTCTTCTCCGGCTCCACGCCGCAGCGCATCTGGATTAATGCAGTCTTTGTCATGTCGAGCGAAGTCGAGACATCTCTCGATTCTCCCAAATCAGCAAGAGATTCCTCGACTTCGCTCGGGATGACAACAGCGGGGCCGCGTCGCTACTTCACCGAATCAGCCGGTACAATTTTGATGCTCTCGATCACCACGCGTTTGGTCGGTTTGCTCGGTTCGCCCGTGCTGTTTCTGGTGACCGGAATATCACCGATTTTCTCCAGTACATCCTGGCCTTTAATCAGTTTACCAAAGGTTGTGTATTGATGGTCGAGCCTGTGCACGGGGGCGAGGCAGATGAAGAATTGCGAGCCGGCCGAATCCGGATCGGAGCTGCGCGCCATCGAAATCACACCGCTGTCGTGGCTATGATCGTTGAACTCGGCCTTGATCTGATAACCCGGACCCCCTTGTCCGTAACTGTTCTCTTTTGCCGGATCTTTCGAATTCGGATCGCCGCCCTGGATCATGAATTGTTTGACGATCCGGTGGAAAATTGTCCCGTCGTAAAATCCCTGGCGCGCCAGTTTCTTAAAATTCTCGACCGTGTTTGGTGCGGCATCAGTCCAAAACTGCACCACCATATCGCCTTCGCTCGTCTTTATTACAGCCACTTCGTTGGATGAATTCATAGAACTTTTCTCTTCTTTCTTTTCGTCGGCGGCAAAAACAGCCGAGGTTAACAACACAGCTAAAACAATAGACAATTTCATGCTGACAAATGGCATCAACGCATTGTCATGTCGAGCGAAGTCGAGACATCCCGTGATGGCACCATTAGATAACTCCGCGGGATTCTTCGACTCCGCTGCGCTTCGCTCAGAATGACAATGCTGTTTTCCGCTTCAACAATTTAACGTCGCGAAGCGTGATATTCTTGCAAGCTCCGCACCTGAACCTTTCGTTTTTGCAGCGAGCGGATTCCATTCGCGCTGGCGAGCGCGGCGCGCACCGTCGTCATAATCGGAATTTTCGCAGCGAGCGCGGCGTTGCGAATGACCACTTCGTGTTCTCGCGGAATTTTACCGCTCGGCGTGTTGATAATGAAATTGATGTCACCGTTCTTGATCCGGTCGAGCACGTTTGGACGTCCCTCGTGAATCTTGAAAACCTTGGTCACCTTGATTTTCGCATCGGTTAGCGCCTCTGCCGTTCCGCTGGTGGAAACAATTTCAAAACCCAGTTTGAGAAATTCACGCGCGACGGGAATGATCGCTTCCTTATCGGCGTCTTTAACGCTGACAAAGACTCTTCCGCGTTTGGGTAACGGAGGCGGCGCAGCCATCTGAGATTTGGCGTACGCAAGGCCCAGGTCAATATCGATGCCCATTACTTCGCCCGTGGATTTCATTTCCGGCCCGAGCGAAATATCCAAACCCTCGTAACGCAGAAACGGAAACACCGCTTCTTTTACCGAGAAATGTTTCGGCACGATTTCTTTCGTGAATCCGAGTTCGCGCAATGATATTCCCGTCATCACTTTGGCGGCCAGTTTTGCCAGCGGGACGCCGATCGCTTTGCTGACGAATGGCACGGTACGCGAGGCGCGCGGATTCACTTCCAGCACGTAAACCTCGTCGCCCTTCACCGCGAATTGCACGTTCATCAGGCCGCGCACGGTCAGCGCGCGCGCCATTGCTTTCGTCGCGGACGAAATCTCGTCTAGCACTTTTTTCGACAGGGAGAACGTCGGGATCACGCATGCGCTGTCGCCGCTGTGGATGCCAGCTTCCTCGATGTGCTCCATGATTGCACCGATCACGGTTGTCTCGCCGTCGGAGATGCAATCGACATCGACCTCAATGGCGTCCTCGAGAAAGCGATCGATGAGCACCGGGCGATCAGGCGTTATTTCAATCGCATTTGTCATGTAACGTCTGAGATCCGTCTCTGTATACACGAGCTCCATCGCGCGCCCGCCCAGAACGAAGCTTGGCCTAACGAGCACAGGATAACCAATTTTCTTCGCTATCGCCACGGCCTCTTCGGCGCTTGTGACCGAACCGTTCGGCGTTTGGCGCAAGCCAAGTTTGTCCAGCATCGCTGCGAATAGTTTTCGGTCTTCCGCGGTCTCGATGCTTTCGGTTTGCGTCCCAAGAATTGGAACGCCTGCCGCTTCCAATCCACTGGCAAGATTCAGCGGCGTTTGGCCGCCAAACTGGACAAACACGCCCTCCGGTTGTTCCTGGTCGTAAATGTTGAGCACATCTTCGAGGGTGAGCGGCTCAAAATAGAGTTTGTCGCTCGTGTCGTAATCGGTTGAAACCGTTTCCGGGTTCGAGTTCACCATGATCGTCTCGAATCCGAGCTCGCGCAGGGCAAATGCGGCGTGCACGCAGCAGTAATCGAATTCAATGCCCTGTCCGATCCGGTTCGGTCCGCCACCCAGGATCATGATCTTGCGTTTGTCGCTCTCGCGTCGCTCGTTCTCGTCGCCGTACGTCGAATAGTAGTAAGGCGTGTACGCTTCAAACTCTGCCGCGCACGTATCTACGAGGCGGTACGTGGGGGTAATGCCTAACGACTTTCGTATTGCGCGGATTTCGGTTACCGTCGCATCGTTTGCCACTGCGAGTTGCCGATCGGAAAAACCAAATTTCTTTGCACGGAGTAGTTGGAGCACAGGCATCTTGCCTGTGGGGCCGGCGGGCGTCTCGCCTGCCGAATCAAAGTTGTGTCCCAACACGTTGTCGGCGTGCAACACAAATTCGCGTTCGCGCAGCTTCGCTTTTTCTGGATTGCGGGCGATGTAATCGCGGTACCGAACCAATTCTTTCCAATCGGGCACGATTCGATCATAGCTCTCGTCCTGCCAGACTCGCCCAGTTCTTCCAAGCAGTTGGTTGATGGCTTTGGCTGAAAACGATTTCCACGAGTGAAGAATGTCAGCGAGCGACTGCTCCTTTGCCAACCGCACCAGCACATGCACGTGATTGGGCATCACGACGAACGCATCCAGAACATACCGGTCATGATCGAAATGCCGCAAAGCGTTTGCTACGATTTCAGTGGCATCTGAGTTTTTAAGAATGCACTCGCCGTGTCCTTGGTCGAGCCAATGTTCACGACTCTCTTGAAATCGCTTCTGGTATTCATATTTGGTATAGCTATTCCAGGGTTCAGGGTGAAATTTCCTCCACGCTTCTAATTCTTCTCTCCATTGTCGAAGAATGTTTTCCGGCACGGCATCGGCCAACCGGAAGGTCACGAAGTACGCAGCGTCTTTCTGTCCCCAATGTGGAAGATTGCGACGTGTCTTTCCGATTGCACCGTGGCGATCCATCGGATGAAATCGCGGCTCATTTTTCCTCGATACTTTGTCCGCTTCGGCAGGCGAGACGCCCGCCGGCCCCACAGGCAAGATGCCTGTGCCACGATGGAGTGCGCACTCTTCCTCCACGATCTGCTGCACATTTCGCAAAAACCACCGATCGATTTTCGTCAGCTCGTAAACTTCATCGATCGACGCGCCTTTTTGGAACGCTTGCGCGATGTAGAAAATTCGTTCGGCATTCGGGATCGCCAGTTTCAATCGCAGTGTTTCAAGATCGACATCCTTGTCCGCGCCGTCGCCTAACAAGCCAAAGCGTTTGATGTCCAGGCTGCGCAGCGCTTTTTGCAATGCTTCTTTAAACGTGCGCCCGATCGCCATCGCTTCTCCGACGCTTTTCATCCGCGTGGTGAGCGTCGCGTCTGCTTGCGGGAATTTTTCAAACGTGAACCGCGGCACCTTGACCACGCAGTAATCAATCGTCGGCTCAAAGCAGGCCGGCGTTTCGCGTGTGATATCGTTTCTAATCTCGTCGAGTGTGTAGCCGACTGCGAGTTTGGCCGCGATTTTTGCAATCGGAAAACCGGTCGCTTTCGATGCCAGCGCACTGGAGCGCGACACGCGCGGATTCATTTCGATCACGACCATGCGACCGGTCTCGGGATGCACAGCAAACTGAATGTTGGACCCGCCGGTCTCGACGCCAATTTCACGGATCACTGCAAACGCGGCGTCGCGCATCATTTGATATTCCTTGTCGGTCAGCGTTTGCACAGGCGCAACGGTGATGGAATCGCCGGTGTGCACGCCCATGGGATCGAAATTCTCAATCGAACAAACGACGACGCAGTTGTCCATCCGGTCGCGCATGACTTCCATCTCGAACTCTTTCCAGCCGACCAGCGATTCTTCAATTAACACTTCGCGCACTGGCGAAAGATCCAGGCCGCGCGCAGCGATCTCATCAAGTTCTTCGCGTTTGTAAGCGATCCCGCCGCCAGCACCGCCCAAAGTAAACGCCGGGCGAACGATCAGCGGAAATGTTCCGATCTCGGCAACGATGCGATCGAGATCTGCAAGTGAACGTGCTACGCCAGAGCGCGGCACCTCGAGCCCAATACGCAACATCGCTTCCTTGAACAATTGGCGATCTTCGCCTTTTGCGATCGCCTGCGCGTTCGCGCCGATCAATTTGACGCTGTGCCGCGCCAGCGCGCCGTTGCGAGTCAATTCCATTGCCGCATTGAGCGCGGTCTGTCCCCCGAGCGTGGGCAAAATCGCGTCCGGTTTTTCGCGCTCCATAATTGCCTCGATCACTTCGGGCGTGATCGGCTCGACATAAGTGCGATCGGCAAATTCCGGATCCGTCATGATGGTTGCTGGATTCGAATTCACCAGCACCACCTCGTAGCCTTCTTCGCGCAGTGCCTTGCACGCCTGGACGCCGGAATAATCAAATTCGCAGCCCTGCCCGATCACGATTGGACCGGAACCGATCAAGAGGATTTTCTTTAGCTCGTTGTTTCGCGGCATCTGCGCGCCGAAAGTAACTTAGGCATCCTGCTTGACAAGTCGAGCGGGCTTCAACCAATTGCCGGCGCTAAAGGGAGCCGAGATGCCTGGTGACGACGTGACCGGTTTGGATGTTGCTCGGATCGGACGCCGTGCCCTGCACCGTCGCCTCTACGATATCGGGCGCTTTAACTGTGAAGTTGGGTTTAATCACCGCCCCGATCGTGTCGTCGAGCAAAGCGAATGTGTTCTTTTTTCGGCTGTAAAAATACGTGTTCCAATGCCAGGGCGAATGCCCGCCAGAGCTGCGTGTGCTGAACACTAAGAAACTGGAATCGGGGGTCCACGCGGAATGGACAACGCTGCGGCCCTGATCGCCTTTGGGCGATCCAAAATTGCGCGACGAAACCAGTCTGCCTGACGTGTCGCGGATATCGACGCGTGATTCGTTGAGCGGTGGTGGGAATTTCCCAACCTCAACCACGCATGCGCGCAACTGATGATCAGGCGAATCGGTTCCTGAGCAACCGAAGTTTGCCGGTTGCGGCGAGGGGTTGGCGCAGGAAACGAGCGTGATTACACCGATGAGTGGAATTGCGGCTGTCGGCATTTTCATTTACTCGTGATTTTTGCGCAGGATTGACGGGGAATGGCAAACAAAATCGCGCGAAGGTCACGCAAAAACGGTAATTGGCCCACTAGCACAGGCATCCTGCCTGTGTGGCGAGCGGGCGTCCTCGCCTGCTCGGAGTTGTTTATGTGCCGAGGTTCGGCAGGCAAGATGCCCGCCGGCCCCACAGCCAAGATGGCCGTGCTACGCCACCTGCGCCATGCGGTGCCGGTCTAGCCAAACTTTGCAGATGCTTTTTATCCGCGTGAGCACGTAATACACAGTCTGGCTGCGGACTCGCACCAGTTCCGTGCCCACGACGCGCGTCACAAAATCACTCGGCAGATCCAGAATCTCCTGCGGCGTCGAACCGTCGAGCCCCTTGCAAAGAATGGCCGTCATCGCACGGGTGAGCGTTTGCACTTCAGGGCCGAGGGTCATGCGAATGTGCGCCTTGCCCTCTTCATCGACGTGCAGATAAACGCCGACTGTGTCGGTGCACTCCTCGTCCTTACGAACATCGACGAGATCAAAATTCTCGCCCTCACGCGGCTCCTGTCTTTTCGCATTGTCCGCATATGAAACGAGCGTCTCGCGCCGTTCATCTTCCGGCAGCGATTCAAAGAGATTGATGATCTTGTCTAATTTACCTGGATACATCGTGGTCGAAATCTACCGCCGATCTGGTTCCTGTCATTCTCGGTGAGGCTAGGAATCGCTTGCTCTCAACAAGGTGTTTATGGCTAATTGCGCCATGAAAACTCCGATTAAAGTCGCTGTGACTGGCGCCGCCGGGCACATTGGTTACGCCCTCCTGTTTCGCATCGCTTCCGGCCAAATGTTCGGGACCGATCAACCGCTCAGACTTCATCTGATCGAGATCCCTGCTATGCTCGGCGGGCTCGGAGGCGTGGTCATGGAATTGGACGATTGCGCGTTCCCGCTTCTTGAATCGGTGGTACCGACGGCCGATCTCGATGAGGGCTTTCGCGACGTGAACTGGGCGCTACTGGTCGGAAGCGTGCCGCGCAAGGCGGGCATGGAACGGAAAGATCTACTCGGGATAAATGGCAAAATTTTCATCGGACAAGGCCAGGCCATTCAAAAGAACGCTGCAGCCGATGTGCGCGTGCTTGTGGTTGGAAATCCGTGCAACACCAATTGCCTGATTGCGATGAACAATGCGAAGGAAATTCCGAGCGACCGCTGGTTTGCCATGACGCGACTGGATGAAAATCGCGCCCGCGCCCAGCTTGCGCAAAAGGCCGGCGTAAGCATTCGCCCGGTCAGGAACATGACCATCTGGGGAAATCACTCCTCGACGCAATATCCAGATTTCTACAATGCCAGGATTGACGGTCGGCCCGCGAACGAAGTGATCGCAGACGAGAAATGGCTGAAGGAAGATTTCATTACGACGGTGCAACAGCGCGGCGCCGCTGTGATCAAGGCGCGCGGCCTTTCTTCAGCCGGCTCCGCGGCCAATGCGGTTGTGGATAGCGTCTCTTCCCTTATTACCGACACGCCAGGCGACGATTGGCACAGCGTCGCCGTTTGTTCCGATGGAAGTTATGGCGTGGAAAAAGGATTGATCTCGTCGTTCCCGGTGCGTGTGCGAGGTAGAAAATGGGAAATCGTACAAGGCCTTCCAATAAACGAGTTCAGCCGAGCGAAAATCGACGCGTCAGTGGCAGAGCTGAAAGAAGAGAAATCGCTCGTGAGCGAATTGTTGTAGGGCGTTTGTGTCAAACGCCGGCCTTTCTGCCTCATCGGCTATCACAAACGAGGAGCGGATGGTCAATTCAGGCGTAGCGCAACGCCTCATTCTCGCCTTCCGACGAGTGTGAAAAGCGTGTGCGCTCGTCCGCGGTGATACTGCTCATGCTTTAAAGATTCCGACGTCGTGAAACCCATGACTGCGAGGAATTGGGTGAAAAACTGAGTGCTGAAATGCCACCACGTATGCCAGAGGAAATTTTCCGGCGTCGGCGCCAGACGAGACACCGGCGCGCCCTCCAGGTCCGGATGGAACTTGTCCACGATGATGAGCGTCTTTGCTCTTTTTGCGCATTGCTCAACAATTCGCAGCGGGTCGCGGCAGTGGAGCAGCACTGCTCCCACCACCGCGATGTCGAATTCTCCGAGCGCCGCAGGCAAATTGTAAGCGTCGCCATAATAAACCCTCGCTTTGGATTGCATGGCGGCGTGACTGAACCAGTAGGAATTCTTCAACTGTTGCATCACGATTCGACGCGGGCCGAACACTTCTTCCAATCTTGCATCCGGATACGGAACAAAGTCCCACCCGTGCTCGTCTGTGACTTCGACAGAGATCACGTCGCCGCCGCGCTTTTCCATCTCGAACGTTAAGAAACCGCTGGCGGGACCGATTTCCAAAACGCGTTGACCTACGAAATCAACGTTGCCCAGGTACTCATCTACTTTGCCACGCAAATCCCAATCCCGGCCCTCAATGACTCCGCGACCCGGGAGTTCCATCGTGTGGTAAAAATAACAATCGGCGACGTCTTCCACCTTGCGAGGCGTCGCAAAAATCTTCTCGTCGGTCACGGCTGATGCTTTTCGCTGAGGGCTTTTTCCAGTCCTGTGTTCCAAGTGAGTGGGCGGTCCTTGAACCAGGTAGAATTAAATCCGGGGGCGGCAAAAAGCGCCCACGTTTGGCGTGGATGTTTCCAATCCAGAATTTCGAATCGCAGATTCACGTCTTTGGCTGCGCGTTCCAGTGTGGCCGGCCGATAATTTACGCACCCGGGATAGATCCAGCCCATTTGCGCGGAGTCTTCCTCTCCAACCAAAAACGTGGCAACCAGCACTCCGTCTTGAGCCAGTGAACGCGAAATCGCGGACAACCACCCCTTGATCAGGTCGAGTCCGCAATGGCTGAAGATCGATTGAGCTAGTACGAAATTGAATGCGGTTTCCGCCTTCGCAATGTTCGCCGGTGAATCAGTAAAGAAAAACGTCGGACGTTTAATTTCCACGAGCGATTGCCCCAGCTCCCGCCTGATTCCTTCATCGATCAACCATTCGTTAGGCTCTACGCCAAAGTATTTCCCCCGGTTCAAGTACGGAATTAAAAGCCGTCCGATCCGCAGCGAACCACAACCGATATCAAGCAGCGAATGATGCTGGCGCAGCCCGAGCGTAGTCAGCAGATTGAACGTCATCGCGGCGATCAGATCGTAATCTTCCGGCGGACCGACATAAGCACGATACTGCGGGTCGCCCGGTTTAAGGCCGAGGCCAAGATCTTCTCGATCGGATGAAGCCATCTCCATTTTCACTCCAACGATCTTAACGTGGCGCGGTCGAAGGTTTTGAGCGCGTCCTGAGGTTTGTCGGGAAATCCCACCACGCCGCGAGACCGGTCGAATTGATAGATGCGGGTCGGTGGCCGTTGACGGAACGGAAATGCCAGGAACTTATTGCCGTCGATCGCGTCCGTTGCGCCCGGGACTTGGCACGCTTTCACCGCCAGAGCATATAAGTCGCTCCTGATCGCGGACGATGAGCTGACGCCGTTTGACAACTCGTTAGGATCCTTTTTGCGATTGAAGAGCTGTTCCCGTCCGCCGTTCGCCATGAAAATGTATTTCCATTCGTCCGTCAGGACCATGATTTTGAAATCATGTGAGCCGGGAACTTCAACCATCCCGATGAGATGCTGGCGCGGCGCGGATTCGCCTCGCAGCATTTTGAGAACGTCGATTCCCTCGCGCATCTCGCATGCGCCGGCAGCCCCAGTCGCAATGCCGAAAAGATCTGCCAGGCTTATGAACTCACTTCGCTCGGTCCCCGCAGGCAGCGCGGTTGGCCAACTGAGCAGCAAAGGAACGCGGCAGGCCGCCTCAAAGAAGTTTTGTTTCTGCCAGCCGTGATGGTCGCCGAGCAGATCGCCATGGTCGGAAAAAAAACAGATGAGCACGTTCTCGGAGTTTGGTTGCGTTTGGACCGCATCGAGAATTCGCCCCAGGCAATAGTCCAAATAAGTGACCTCGCCATAGTAACGCGCCTTCACAATTTTAGTTAGTGCCGGATCAATTGCGTCCGCCCAAATCGCGTGGCGCATGAACGGAATTTCTTCGTCAAGGTGATCTTCCTCGATGTTGCCGAGGATTGCCTCTGGCAGTCGATCGGGATTGTACATCCGGTTGAAGGGAATCGGCGGAGCCAGTGGCGGATGCGGCCCAATGAACGACACAAATCCGAAGAACGGCCGCGATTCATCTGACTTTGCGATTTCCTCGACTGTGCGATCAGCCGTCCACCACTCGCCGCCTAGATTCGCAGGGAGCGGGCTGCGTTGCGGAACGTAAAACATCTCGGTCCGTTCGCCCATGGGCTGCTCGAGGAAATCGAACTCCGGATGCTCCCGCCCCAACCACGACCCGTAATCATCGCCTTCGCGATTTGGTGGGTGGTAAGTTTCTTCGCAGCGCCACATTGTTTCGAAACCGAGGTCTTCGTTCCACGGATTCGTGTGGAACTTTCCGACTCCAAAAGTTCGGTAGCCGAGGCGCGACATCGTTCGGGCCAGGTAGGGCCCACAACGCGCTTCCATCTCCACGGCTTGATCCGCCACGGCATTCGCCTTCGCATTGCTGAATACTCGCGTCGTCGCAGGCTCGCATCCGGTGCGAATTGTGTAGCGCGCGGCAACGCAAACCGGGCAGGTCGCGTATGCACTCGAAAAACTGATTCCCCTTCGCACCAGCCGGTCCATGTTCGGCGTGTAAATGTGCGAGTTTCCGAGCGCAGCAATCGTATCGAACCGCTGCTGGTCGGTCATGATGAACAAAATGTCAGGCCGGGTCATAATGTCATTCTGAGCAAAGCGAAGCGCAGTCGAGGAATCCAGTGAAGTTACTTTCAGGTTCCGCAACGGGATGTCTCGACTCCGCTCGACATGACGAGGTTGTTTACGCTCTCGCGATCTCGCTTCCCGTCAGGCGGCGAAACGCCTCGACGTATTTGCCCGAACTTTTTTCGATCACTTCCTTCGGCAGACGCGGGGCTGGGGGAGTTTTGTCCCAATCGAGAGTTTCCAGATAATCGCGCACAAATTGCTTGTCGAAGCTTGGCGGGCTTTGCCCGACGGCGTACTGGTCCTTTGGCCAGAAGCGCGACGAATCCGGTGTCAGACATTCGTCGATCAAAAGCAAATCTTCATCGACGTTGCCGAACTCAAATTTCGTGTCGGCCACGATGATCCCGCACTGGTCGGCGTGTGCGCGGCCGCGCGAATAGATGTCGAGGCTGAGCTTTTTCACGCGCTCGGCTAATTCGTCGCCGAGAATCTCGGCGCATCGTTTCATGTCGATGTTCTCGTCGTGACCGGTTTCGGCTTTCGTCGCGGGGGTGAAAATTGGTTCCGGCAATTGCGACGCCAATTTGAGTCCTGCCGGCAGCTTAATCCCGCAAACGCTCTGCGATTCCTGATATTCCTTCCAGCCGGAACCGGCCAGATAACCACGGACCACGCATTCCACCGGCAACGGCTTGGTTTTCTTTACGATCATCGACCGCCCGGCAAGCTGCTCGCGAAACGGCTGCAATTCTTTAGGGAACTCGTCGAACGTAGCCGTGACAAAGTGATTCTGGATGTCGTCGAATCGCTTAAACCAGAACGCGGAAATCTGATTCAGTACTGCGCCTTTGTAGGGAATCGGATCGGGAAGGATCACATCAAAGGCGGAAATCCGATCGGTGACGACAAAGAGCAGTGTCTCGCCCAGATCGAACACTTCGCGAACCTTGCCGCTGCGCAGTTTTTTAATTCCGTGAAGATCGATTGAGGATTGCGGAGATGTTTGCATATGAGAAACGCGAACGTTCAACGTTTGCTGCCGAGCGTCTAGTAAAAACGACAAGCGGCTGCGATAAGGTCTGCAAAAATCAACCGTGCAGATCGAAACAACGCTGCAGGTCGTAGACTCGATAGCCGTTGGACTCGAATGCCGGCTGATTGCGAAACTCGGCTGGCCAGACGTTTGGATCGTCTGGATGAGCCACGTACCAGCGGATCCCGGTTTCGCGGACGCTGCGCTGCAAATCCGGAATGTTTGTGGCCTGCTGCAGTCTTTGCAGTTTCCGTAGCTGCTCCCGGTAAGGAGACTCTCGAAAGACTTTGCTTTGTCTCGTCCACTCATCAACCCTCGCTGCGAACGAGGGTCGGTCGCTTAATCCGCCAACGATGAGAAACTTATCCAGTTGTGAATCCTGCACGACAGCATCGGCAGGAGACTGGTTTCTGATAAAGCGCGCGCAGTCGATCAGGCCGCGGTCCACGTGGATACCGGAACGGACATTACCGACCAACCCTTTGCCACGCTGTAATCCCGAGCCGTAACACACTGGAACCAGTGTTAAGATGATAGCGCTGACGACAACGACCCGAGTCCATAGCTGCGGACGACGGGCTGCGAGAATCGAAAACAGACGCCCTGCAGCAAGCGAGCCCACCAGCCAGTAAGCCCAAACGAAAGGACGATGTATGAATTCGTGCGCATTATCCGAGGTGCCGGTTCCACCCATTCCAAAAGTCATCAATAACAGAATCGCCACCGCAGCCAGTGAGATCCCTTCCGACGCCTGCCACATTTTGCGCCACGCGACAAAGAGCCAAACGAGTGGAGCAACGACCGCGAAGATTCCCAGGGCATTAACCAGGAGTAACCCGATCGCCTGCGGCAAATGTGCAGGAAACGGATGAACATCGTTGAAAACTCGATACCAACTTTCGACAGATGTACCGGTGGCCAACTTCGCGAGCACCTGCCAATACCAAACGCTGCCCGAGAGGTCGAAGCGGACGTTCGGTCCAATGTAAAAACGATTCGCCAGCGGGAGTAGAGCCATTCCGACAGCCACGCAACCGCCAAGAATTAGCCATTGCCACTGTTTGCGCGGCGGCCACCCGACGATGGCAAAAGAAACCAGCAGCGGAAAAGCCGCGGCGAAGATCTGAATCTTGAAAAAAACAATAAGCGTTCCTATCACCACTCCTGATGCTATCCACGTGCGGCGTCCTTCGTGCACTCCCTGGGTGATAAGAATTAGCGCTGTTCCAGCTACTGCTACGCCATACAAACCTCCGGGAGCGGCGTGTTGCAGCCAGAAATAGCCATAAGTAGGATGAGCGATATTTAACAAGGCGGCATCAGGTATCAGGAACGTAGCTACGAGCGCCACAAGTCCCGCGCCTTGACTCCAAAAGGCTCGACCCAGGGCATAGCTGGCCAATCCTGTGAGAAACGATCCGAACGGCGCCCAAAAGCCTACGACGGTGGCATAAGCTGGAAGGGATCCCACCTTCGCCAAACATATGGGGACAGAGTAACTCGCGTAGTGATAGAAGATTGCTGGAAATCCTTTCCACTCGTAATTCCCAACTTGAGACAAAGTTTCGGCTCCCAAACTGCGCGCCACAAAAGTTGCGTGGATGAAAAAATCCGACCACGGTTTGAAAACGACCGCCCCATTGACGGGCGCTGTGGGAAAAATCAGATCTTGAGACCACCCGGTTGCTGCAACAAGAGAGACAACCACGCTTAGCAGCCCTAAAGCGGAAAGCGGATCGCGCCGGTGCTGCGGAAGAAGCTTGGGAATACTCGCAATTGCGACCAGAAACACGATCAGCAGAACCCATAGCGAGACTGGTAAGAAGAACTTCCACCCCATCACCGCAACTGAGACAACGGTAACTCCCAAAAGGAAATCGAGTGCGAAAAAGGAGGGAAAACGAAGAGCGGCTGTGACAATTGCACCGGCTCTAAGCAGAACCCACGGTAACGCGAACAGAAAAGCTACGGTACCAAAGTTAAAGTTCTTAGACGGAAGTGTTATCCAGACAATGGAGAACGTGGATATAACAAGGCACGCTACCAACCCGTAGCTGTCGAAGCCGCGTGCGGCTTGCTGCTTTTGCTCGTCCGTCTCCGGCAGCTGCTTGGTATGACTCATCGCGCCCGCTTAAGCATCGCCCGTTTAGCAGCGAAACGCGCGCACAGCGTCGATTACCTGGCCCTGCTCCGAACTGCTCATTCCGGTGAAAAATGGAAAGCGCAAAAGTCGATCGGATAAGTCTTCTGTGACCGGACAATCGCCCTTGCGTCCACCAAAACGCAGGCCCATTGGCGACAAATGCAGCGGCAGATAATGAAAAACAGAGAGAATTCCGTAGCCTGCAAGATGCGAGATCAATGCCTGCCTGCTCTCAACGGAAGGCATGATCACATAAAACATGTGGTAAGTCTGTTCGCATTCGAGTGGGACAATCGGGAGCCGGACGCGGTTTGCTTCGGCCCAGGCACCTAGCTCGCGAGCGTAGGTTTCCCAGATTTGTTGTCGCCTCGACTGAATCTGATCGCGGTGTTCGAGTTGGGCGCGCAAGAACGCCGCCAGCAGGTCCGAGGGGAGATAGCTAGACCCGATATCTACCCAGGTGTACTTGTCCACCTCGCCGCGGAAAAACCGGCTTCGATCTGTTCCCTTTTCTCGGAGAATTTCGGCGCGCTCATTAAAGTGCGCATCATTGATCAGAAGTGCGCCGCCTTCTCCGCATGAGAAATTTTTGGTCTCGTGGAAGCTTAGGGTAGCCAGCTCCCCGAAGGTACCAAGGTACCGGCCCCGGTATTTTCCATAAAGGCCATGTGCGTTATCTTCGATCACTGCGAGTGCATGCCGGCTCGCGATCGGCATTATGGTTTCCATTTCACATCCGACGCCCGCGTAATGCACCAAAAAAATCGCCTTCGTGCGTTCAGTAATGCGTTGGTCGATTTGTGCCTCGTCAATGTTAAGCGTGTCCGCGCGAACATCCACAAACACAGGTTTCGCGCCACGCAAGACAAACGCATTTAGCGCAGAAGGAAAAGTGAAGGCGGGAACAATGACTTCGTCTCCAGGCCCGAGGTTCAGGAGCAGCGCAGCCATTTCCAAAGCGTGCGTGCAGGACGTCGTAAGAAGCGTCTTTTGAACGCCAAGCGAACGTTCTAGAAGACGGTGGCATTCTGCAGTGAAGGGGCCATCACCGGAAAACTTCGGCGTCGCGATCGCGGTCCGGACGTAATCAAGTTCATTGCCGGTCGCGAACGGACGATTAAAAGGAATGCTGATCACGACGGGCTCAAGGGTCTTCGACCGATCAACAAAAGCGATCCTCCCACGGGGAAAGAAACACCTTTTTCTATCAGCGACCGCTCGAGTTTTAAAATACTCTCCAAAATTTTGTTAAGCGCGGAGCTAATTTCAAGTTCGCGCCAGGGTTGGAAATCCTGATCACGCTTTTGTTGCATACGCGACCAAACCATAAGCGGAAACAACAAAGAATTGAAAGAAGTGATTCGCTCGATTTGGAACCCAGTGGTCTCGACTTTTCGGCGCAATTCCGCATAGCTGTAGCGCCGTTGATGCATTGCGTGTTCGTCGCTCGCGCTCCACAAATAACGCTGTTGCGGCACAGTAACCAGCAATCCACCGCCCGGCCGTGTGGCATTGAACATTTGCGCCAGTGCCTTGTTATCTTCGACGAGGTGCTCCAGCACATCAAACGCTCCAACGACATCAAACTCGCCCTCAAACGGAATCGATCGGGCATCCATCTGATACAACTCCACCTCCGGCAAACGTGCTTTGGCAAAGACCAGGCCATCCGTGAAAATGTCGCTGCCAACGAGGCGCATCCGTGGAAAATCTTCGCGAATGCCGGCAAGCACATAACCGGTTCCGCAGCCAATCTCGAAAAAGCTTTCAGCATTCGGAAAATATTTGCCGAGCGCCCACTGAATGAGGGCATTCCTCGCGCGAAACCAGAAATGCACTGGCTCGATCGCAGCTAAGCGCGCGAAATATTCTGGTTTGAATCCGCCCTGGCTGGCTGGATCCTGGGCGAACTGGAATACCTCGTTGCGCAAGGCTGGACGATGACCGCAGCTGGGACATGTCCAATCATCGCTATCGAAGCGACCTTCACACGCGAGACACCGCTTCATCCTTCGCTTACGCGCAAAGCCTCATTTTTCGCATTCGAGAACGATGGTCACGTAGGGGATGCGCATTGGTTTCGTATCTACTGATGAATTGACCTTCCTGAAAACCGTTGAGGCAAGCTCACGATATTGTTGCTCGGTTCGAATGTTCCGTCCGCGGTCACTTCCCATGATATACTTGGAAACCGCTCCCTGGTTCGGGACCCAACACGCCTCATGGCATACAAATCGACCATTGGGCTTAAGGGCGTTGTAGGCGAATTGAATACAATCTTCCGCCTCTTGATCATCCAGATGATGCAGAACGCCAAGCGCCATCACAATGTCTGCGTCCCGAAACCGCGAGTCAGCTTGAAGCGACCGCACGTCACCGACTACGAAAGTCCCTTTGGTGCCGTATGTTCGCGCGGCAAACGCGATACAATCTGGGTTGATGTCGAGTCCGATGTACTGGACTTGGGGAAGCCATTGCAGGGCTAGTGCCGAACCGCACCCGATATCGATCACCTTATCACCGGGTTTGGCCCGAACATGGTTCTGAATGAGCTTGCGACGCAGTGTGTTCGCTCCAACGGCAGCAGAGAAAGCGTTGTACACGAACGGGACGTTCAACCACCGCAACAATCCAGAGTCACTTTGCATGGTGAACTACTTCGGAAGCCATTTGTGAAAGGAATGTCTTACGCCGGCGAGTTTCCAACCGAGTTTTAGCATTGCCCGGTGGACGGGATAGTGGCTGACGTGCGCGGGTCCGTCGAGGTGCTTGGCAAACTGTTGCGCGATTCGCATTCCTTCGAAAGTGAGCGTGGTATAGAGGCCTCGCCCGAAAAATTCCGGGTGGATGCCTGCGAGGGTGCAACGCGCGATGTCGAACGAATGCTTTACTTCCAGTGCGGACGCCTTTTTCCAGACCGAATAACCAGCGATCTTGTCTTTAACTTCAGCGATAAGAATCCAATCTGCCGCCCCGCTAAACGACGAGCGCACCCACTCCTGATATACCTTTGTGCCAGTGCCAGCGGGCATTTTTGGATCTGAGTTGTATCTGCCAAAATGTTTGGCAAAGGCTGTTTCAGTCAGCTTAAGCAATTCTGGCAAATCTTCCGGAGTCGCCACGCGAACCTGCAATCCATCAAGCCGTTGCGGCGGACTGATTTTTTCGAATGGCGTGCGCGAAAAATCGAAGAAAAAATCGAGGAGCGTGTCCATGAGCAGAAACCCATGCCGCTCCAGCGCATGAATTGCCGCAAATTGAAGGGGCTGAACTTTGCACGTCAGGAGATGAATGCCACGACTGGCGACATGCTGTAGCAGTTCGTTAAGCAGTTGGTCGAGCACAAGCGAATCGTCCTCGCCTGTCCCCATGAAGTATTTTATGACGGCTACTGGTTCTCCAACCACTTTCGTGTCCCATGGGGAATCGCCGTAAAGCGCAAGACCGTTGATGCCGTCCTCGGCATACGACGCAAATCCCGTCGAGCCTTCGTTCTTCAGTTCCTGAGCGATGTCGTCCAGCCAGTAGCCCTCGATCTGGTTGGGCTTGAGATACGATAAATGAGGCAGCGGCTTATGCGTGAAGCGCGGCAGCGCCTCCTTCAATGCATCAATGGCCGACAGATCGAATCGCGCGATCATCGGGCGATTATCGCAACTCTTTCGGTTCGCCGCTAACGCTTCGAACAACGTAAACTGGACGATTCATCGTCCGAAAATGGATGCGGGCCAGATATTCGCCTATCACGCCGAGAGCGAAAAGCTGTGCCCCTGAAAAGATCGCAATTATGGAGGCCAAAAATGGAAATCCCGGCACGCTGCCTTCCACGCAATAGCGGGTGAAGACGTAAAGGAACACTGCGAGCCCGAATAACGTACAGCCAAATCCAATCAGACTGGCGAGCTGCAATGGCGCAGTGCTGAAGCCCGTCATCATATCAAGTGCGTGGCGAACCAGCTTTGTGAAAGTGTAAGTTGAAGTGCCCGAATAGCGCGGCTGGAAAACGACCGGTATCGCGGTGAAGTGTGTGGTCGCCCACGTCAGCAACACGTCGATGGAAACAAACGGTGTTTGATAGCCTGAAAATGCGTCCCGCAATTGTGTACGGAAAACGCGGAACGCACTCACGTTCCTGGCGAGATTCATTCCGATGGCGCTCCCAAGGGCGAGCCGCGTAATGCGGGAAGCAAGCGCGCGCATGAACCCATGCCGTTCTTCCTTCGGCGCGCCATAAACAACGTCGAATCCCTGTTCCAGTTGCTCGAGCAGTCGCGGGATGTCTTCGGGCGGATGCTGCAGATCGTCATCCATCGTGACGATCACGTCGTATTTCGCCGCGCGGATGCCGCAGAGCAGAGCGTTATGCTGGCCGTAGTTGCGCATGAGATTCAAACCGCGCACCGCCGCAAAACGCGACGATAACTCTGAGATAGTCTCCCAGCTTCGGTCCCGGCTGCCGTCGTTGACGAGAATGATCTCATACTCTGTCGCGATCCGCGGTAATACTTCGCTAAGGCGCCGGCACAGTTCAGCGATGGAAGCCTCGCCATTGTAAACTGGCGTGACGACTGAAATGGAATGCCGCGCGGGACCCTGCAACGGAGAGTTCATGTTCAGAAAGGCCCCCGAAGCTATGAGACAAGGCGGATTTCGTCAAAGCGGCGCTGACTTGGAATTTAATCTTGCGTCTGAGTTTGCGAAATGACCTAGTCTCTTCCTGTCCAGCTGCGGGCAGGTTTAATTCAGACATGCAAATTGTTTCCGGCGCGTGCCTGTTTGTTATCGCCGTCATTTTACTGGCATACGTGCCAGGCAAACTGCTGTTAATCGCGCTTAACCGGACGTTGAGCCCGCTGGAAGATATAACGCTGGCTTGTTTTCTCGGTTTGGTCGTCAGCGGTCTGGCCTATTGGTTGATTACGTATGCTCACCAGGCCCGCTTCTTTCTCATTTGGCCGATGATGACTGCCACGGTGTTTGTTTGGCTTTATGTTAGGAAAACAAAAACACTGTGGCGTCATTCCCCGAAGCAAGCGTCCCTCCTGGAGAACGCCGAGGTGGTGTGTGACAGATCCGGTGTCGCCCTGGCTGGAGTTATTGCGCTCGGGATTGTCGTACTGGCGTTTCTTCCTTTTTACTACACGAATCTCACGCCGCGGGCGGACGGCACGATGCGCGCCTATCCGGTGCCTGACGTCATCTTGCACATCGCGATCGCAAACGAATTGACGCATACAATACCGCCGCAGGCTCCGCACTTTTCAGGGCACCCGCTTTCTTACCACTATGGAATGGATGTTGCGGTCGCGATGTTTGCCAATGCGACTCGCCTGAACACGCGCGACCTCACGCTGCGTTTTATGCCCACCTTGTTTCTCGCGCTGTCGATGCTCAGTGTTTTTTGCTTTGCGAGGAGTTGGCTTCGGTCAGGATATTTCGGCGCTCTCGTCGCGTTCCTGGTGTTTTTTGGCGAAGACTTCTCCTTCCTTCCCGGTTTGCTAATGGGTGAAAACATTGACTGGTCCCTTCGTTACTTCAGTGTGCCGCCCGCGGTTTTGCCTCTCTTCTATACGAATCCAATCCTTCCTGCACTGGGTCTCCTTTTTGCGGGGTTGTCTTGTCTCCAGCGCTACCTGGAGGAGCGCAGCGGAGCGTGGCTTTTTCTTACTGCGCTGCTGTTTGTCGCGTTGATTGAGGTGAAGATTTTCACTGCGGCCCAGATCATGTGCAGCCTGGGAGTGACAGCCGTGCTCTACCTTGTTGCCTATCGGAGTTCAAATTTGTTCAAAGTCGCCGCGTGGACCGCCGCTCTGGCAACGCCCCTGCTTTTACCAGTTCTTCTCAAGAACAAAAGTGAAGCGAACGTTGTAATGAAAATCGAGCCGGGGCTGTACGTATCGCAGGCAATGGAGGCAATTGGAATCAAGGATCGCTTGAGCGGGTGGCTCGCTTTCGCCACGTTGGCATTGCCAATCTATCTCGTTGGTACTCTTGGTCTGCGCGTGATCGGCGTGCCAGCGATCCTCAATGGCATATTTCGTCCGAATCCAAAATCCGCTCTCCGGTTTATTCTCGCGCTTTTCGTGGTCCTCGGTCTGTTGATCGCACTAATGTTCAGCTTTACGCCAGCAGGATGGACATTTCGATATAACCCCGTTAGCGGAACATTTTTTGTGCAAAGCAAGTACGTCGCCTGGCTCTTTGCAGTCGAAGTTCTTCAAACCTTGTATCGGTGGGCTGTTGGCCGAGGAGTATATTGCTCGGTTGCCGCCGCAGCGACGATGGCCGTTGCCATCGGCCTAAGCGTACCTTCGACGCTGCAGCACTTCATCTATTGGCGGAACCCTAATCACCTCTTCGGGAACGGGAAACCGTTTGGGAAGCAGCTGCAAAGCTATGACGCCCAAACCCTGGCCGTCACCGATTTTCTGACTAAGGACGCACAACCCGGAGATGTCGTGATGTGTGGAGATGAGCTGCTTGCACCTATCCTGTCGCTTACAAATTGCCGAGTGCCGTTCGGTTTATTCGCCCAGGCTGCTGTAGCACGGAGCGACTACATACACAGGGAGTCTGCGGTAAAACTATTCTGGAAAGACTGGCAGCTCAGAAAGGTTCAACCGGACTTGTTGCGAGACGCCGACGTTCGATACATCGTCGTAAGAACAAGACCGGAGGTTCTTCCTGCGACGGTTCCCGCGTTTATCTCAAACGTGTTTGAAAATACCGAGTTTGCCATCTTCAAGGTTGACCGACAGCGCGTAAGCGAAACACTTTCCCAAACCCATTAGTGTGATCGCGCACTAGATTGCGCGAGCATCCCTTTTTCATGGCAGGCATCGTCATCAAACCGCGTGCGCGAATTTTGCATGGACACGACTGGGTGTTTTCCAGCGAAGTGCTGAAGGTTTTCGGAAATCCAGCGGATGGCGACGTGATTTCGCTCAAGGACGGGAAAGACCATTTGATTGGGACCGCCATTTACAATTCGAAATCGCAAATTGTTGCACGCCGTTTTTCGCGGCGACGACAGGACCTTGATCAGGATTTTTTTCTGCGCCGTATCGCGCAAGCTTTCGAATACCGCGACCGGCGAAACATCGATGCAAAGCTGCGGCGCGTGGTGTGGAGCGAAAGCGACGGTCTTCCGGGCGTGATCATCGATCGTTACGGCGACAATTTTGTCCTGCAAACGCTCACGCTTGCGATGGACATGCGAAAGGATTTCATAACGGCCGCAATGGTCGATCTCTTCGGCGACATCACTATTGTCGAACGAAACGACGCGCCGGTGCGCAAGGCCGAGGGATTGGAATTACGTAGCGGCCTTCTGCGCGGAACTCCATCGCAAATCACGATCGAAATCGAGGGTACGAAGCTCGAAGTCGATTTTTTGCGCGGACACAAGACGGGTTTGTATCTCGATCAAAAGCACAATTACGGAATTGTTGCGGACTTTGCTCGCGACCGGCGCGTGCTGGATTGCTTCACAAATCAGGGCGCATTTGCATTGGCCTGTGCACGCGCAGGCGCAGCGGAAGTAACGGCAGTTGAAGAAAATTCGGAGAACATCGCCGCTGCGAAGCGAAACGCTGCGCGCAATGAGCTAAAGGTCGAATGGATGCAGCAGGATGTATTTCAATTCCTGCGCGGAGCCGAAAAAGCAGGCGCACAGTATGATCTGATCGTTCTCGATCCGCCCTCGTTCACGAGGACGAAGAGCGGCGTGCGCGACGCATTACGCGGCTATCGGGAACTGCACATGCGCGCGTTCAAGATCTTATCGAAAGATGGTTTGCTGACGACGTTCTCCTGCTCGCATCACGTGAATGAAGCGGCGCTTTTGGAAACAATCTCCGATGCGCTGGTGGACGCGCGCCGCTCCGCGCGCCGTTTGCGCCGGTTCGAGCAGGCGCCGGATCATCCGGTTCTGTCGACCATTCCTGAAACCGAATATTTAAGAGGTTTCCTTCTTGAGATGATGCCAGGGCGCTAACGCTTGAAATGTCATCCTGAGCGAAGCGAAGGATCTTGGATCGATTTTTGATGCATGCCTAACCGAACTACACAGAGCATCGGATTCAGATACTAACCGCTGTCGCGGCCTGACTCACGTGCGACGTTTCATTCCTAGAGTGCTCACGAAGAAACTTGAGAGTATCGTTTGAAACCCCAACGCCGTCAGCGTCGCGCCCGGAATGACCCAACGCATCGTGACCGAGTAATCGAGATTACCGAAATGGACAGATTTCCACTGCAACACAGCAGCGGCTAACAAAATCAAACCGATCAAAAACCCCATCGCGCCAATGGCCAAACCGCGCTCCAAATAAATCACATTGAAAAAGCGGTCAACCCGCGGGTCCTTAGGCAGCAAGCCTTCGTTGATGGCGAAGGTTTTGGCGAAGATGGCGAATAGAACAGACTGGTAACCCATCAGAATGGCGAGACTCGAAAACAAAAGCGTATGCACATCGAATGTCACACCGGCGATTTGCAACCTCGGCAACGCCACGGCGTATCCGACCAGTCCAAGAAAAGCCAAAATAAAGCCAGGGACGAGGAAGAGCCACCGCGGGCTGAATAAGAGAAAAAAGCGCAGGGTTCGCCAGCCATCACGAACAGTCCGCAGATGCGGTGCGTTCGTCCTGCGTCCATCAGGATGGAGAGTAATGGGGATTTCGGCAATCCGCGCCCCGTGCAAACTCGCCTTAATAATCATTTCCGGGGCGAATTCCATCCCTTCGCATTGAAGTTCCAATCGATCGTACAGTTCACGGGTGAATCCACGAAGGCCACAATTAACATCGTGAATGGGCGCTGAGAACATATGCCGTGCCATTTGCGAAAACACCGGGTTCCCCAGCCACCGGTGTGAAAACGGCATCGCACCAGGCATAACTCTCCCGCCGCCCTTCGGCAGGCGACAACCGATCACTAATTCGAAGCCTTCCTGGAATTTTTTTACGAAGCGGTCCATTTCTGAAAAATCGTAGCTCTCGTCGGCGTCGCCCATAACGATCCATCTTCCAGATGCGGCTTGAATTCCGCCCCGCAGCGCGTTGCCGTATCCTTTTTTCTTCACATGAACAACGCGCACTCCAAGTTTTTCGGCGACTACGACTGAACCATCCCTGCTGCCGTTGTCGGCCACAAGAATCTCGCCGCTCACGCCAGACCGCTGGATGCCCACGCGTGCCTTCTCAACACACTGCGCGAGCGTCTCCTCCTCGTTCAAGCAAGGCATCACAATCGTCAGTTTGACTGGATCATTCACGCCAAGATTTAGCTAACGTGGCCAGTTTGGCGAAAGAGCGGTTTTGTGCCCCGGTTTTTCGCGAACTGCGTGCACAGTAATTCCAACATGCTCTAAGACGGTTGAGTTTCCCAATCGACTCAATTACCGACCGGACGCAAGCATGCGACGTTGCGCGGCTCCTTCTTGCCAACATCATCTTGTTCCAATGTGCGAACAGGGATCGCCTACAAGCCGCTCATGGAAATCTGATCGATCGGATCGCCTTTAATTCGTGTTCCGGAACATAATCGGATAGCGGCTGAGCGCTGCAACGCTCGGCGAGCGAACGCCAGTGATCGGCGGACTGACCAGAAGGGAGCGACTCTTCGAGGAGCGCGAGCAGCTGATAATCATTCTGACAAGGCGGGGCCAGGCGCCCTTCAGTTCGTCGCAACCAACCCTCTCGCCACTGCTCAAGCAATTCCTGGGCAACCACGGGCTCCTCCGTTCGAAGTAACAGATCCTCTCGCCACTGCTGGAGCAATTCCTGGGCGGTACCGCCGCTATAGGTTGTAACTTCCAATCGCTCGAAACGTCGGACGGATACCTTCCGGCGATCTAGAACACTTGGCCCCGTAACATAAAAGACGCGTCCCGGTAAAGAGGCATCGAGCTGCTTGGAGACCGTACCAACGTACTTATCCGGAGGCATGATGCGATCTTTCGAGTCGTCGAAGAACTGCGACAATGTGAAGCCGATACTCCAGCCGGCTACTATGACGTCGTTTTTTTGCATTTGTCCGTGCAGAAACTCGGACACCTGGCTATACGGCAACCGCTCCTTAGCGAGAAATTGCGCTCGGATGTAGGGTGTCCAACATACAACAACAAGCGCCATCAGGCCCCAGGCTGTTATAGCGCTGCCTGCTCGTATCCGAACATGTCTCGCAAGCCAATCGATTCCCTCTGCCATGAAGATTAGAAGCAAAGGGAGCGAAAAAATTAGATAGCGGGCGGCCGCTCCAGAATCAACCGAGACGCCCTGCAAAGACATGAGAATGGGGCCCAGAACGATGGCTCCGCATAACAGAAGAAGCGGCCGCTTCTCTCGCGCTGCCGACCAACAGCCGGCAAGCAATAGCGGTACGCACAACCAGACCGTGTAACCCATCCCCACATATGTCATAAATACCGGCGGAACATATCCCATGCTCGTTGGCGGGGTATCGAACGCCCATTTTCTGGTATCCTGGGCCATTTCGGGCAGCAGGCGCCAGTACGCTAAACCGACGATTATCGCCGCTCCGCCCAAGGGAATCAAAAGCGTCCTGGACTCCCAGAGAAACCTTCTGATACCCAAAAGGCTTTGAACGATTAGCAATAAGACCAGGAACGCGACTAGGTAAATGCCGTTCATATGTGCGAGTAGCAAGAAGAGCACTGCAGCAGCACATCGCACCCCGCTCCACCAACCTGGCCACTGATTCCAATAAAAAAATTCATTGAGTGCCAGGAGACTGAATGCCGCCAGAAGTGAGTAGGCGCGAATCATCGGAGCAAGCGTGACCAGGTAAGGGTTGAATGCCGCCAGGCTGGCAGCGAGCAAGGCGGTGCGCGTTGAACCGGTCAACTTAAGCGCCAGCGAGGCAGTTAGCGGAATTACTGCGATGGCTGCTCCTATTGGTAAGAGAGTCAATCGCCAATCTGTTACCCCACAAAGCGAAGCGACTCCTTTCTCGAATAAGATGAAATAATTCATCGTCAGCCAGGGGCGAAAATGCGTTAGGATGTAGGTTGGCGTTTCTTTCAAATACCTGAGCGTCCCGATTTCGTCTCCGAGAAATACTCGGCCGTGTTGAAGAGCAACAAACAGGATCAACGAACAGAGACATATCACTCCCAAAACGAGACGTTCGCCCCGTGACAGATGCTGCGAACTCAGGTTTGAGTAAACGACATCCAACCACGTTCTACGTTGATGTGTACTGCTTGCGCTAGGTACAGAATCTAACATGAAGTTTTTAAGCAATCTAACTCGCTATTGCCTTCGTTCAGCGTGGATGACCTTGCTTGCCTTTGGGATTACGCTACAAAGGCGAGTTGTTGTTGAGCCTTTGAGTTTGCGGTTTTCTCTGACCGCTTCAAGTTTTTTGTCTCGAGCGGCGACGATCATTTCATGACGTTCAGCCAAGGGCGAGAAACCGGCGTAGTACCATCGCCGGGCCGTGTGAGGATCGTAGCCACGGGGCTCGCGCAATGCCCGCTCGAGCACCTCGACCGCCGCGGCACGCGAATGTTCTCGTCAGGGTGGGCAAGGCGTGGTGTTGGGGCGCAAGTCGGGCGGCAGAGTCTGGCCAGTGGGCACGGGTATGACGAGGGCCGATGGGTTATTGGTCCCGAAGAGGATCGTGATCGATCCGCTTGTGTTCGGATTATTGGGGCTGCTGAATTCGTCGCCGTTCTGCGGGTTGACGTCGTAGAGCGGAGGATTCGTTGTATTTAGGGACGGACCAGCCGCCGCACTAACGATCATCCGCAAACTGTGCCCTTGGGGCAGCACTAGCGCCGTCGACCCTAGATCAACGCGGACCCGCGTTGGCAAGTTCAAGTTGAGCGACGCGGGACATACCCCATTGCGATAACGCGCACGCTGGATGCCCTGCGCCATTAGGATCGAGCGACCGTCAGGAAAGGGATGAACATCGGTCATCCGCACGAACACGTCGACGTCGGGAAGACTGGTTTGGATCCATACGTCCGCATAAATACGCCCCACGATCCATGTCCCGCTTGGCCCGCTCGCACCCGACGTAAACACGGCCACGTCCTGGCGAGCTTCGATGGCGCGCTGGTCGTAGGGGCCAGAGGTTCCGCCCGGGCGCAGGACAGGGTCAAGGCTTATAAGATTGTTGGTGCCGCCAAGCGTCGGGCATGGATTGTTCGGGTCTGACGTGAACGTTTTCGACCCAGGAGTCGGGATAGGACTGGCGGAGACGAGAGCGTTTTGGGATGCGAGGTAGAGGGGATAGGGGGTTGCGGCGGGCGGCCACGTTGTGTAGGTCCTCCACTCTGTCCCAGGGGGCGCCCCCATGTGGTAGACCTGCACAGCTGGGAGTGCCTCCCAAGCGCTGCAGGGGGTCAGGCCCACGCCATACACGCATTGTTTCCACTTGGTGTCGTAATCCGACAAGGATGGGTTAGAGGGCGTCGACGACGGAAACACGATCTGGATGGGGCTAGTGGTGGGAACGACGCCGGTGTGAATCCAAGGGCCAATCACGACCTTCTGGCGGTTTCGCCAGGTGGGGTTGCCCGCGTTTAATAGCCGCGAGAACGAGTCGAGCATGCCTTGACCGAATACGTCGAACCAGCCGCCGTGGTGAAAGCCGGCAACCTGCGTCGCGGCCGCGTCGTTGTCCGTGATGAGATAGCGGCCCCAGATCGGCAAGTCGGCGTAGCCTTCCCACGGGGGGCCGCTGGGGTAATACGGTGGTTGCACGTACAGGTCGGCAGTCTCGTGATGCAGGACGCCGCCGTTGAAGAACCCGTAGTTGAGGAGATCGCCCGTCGAGAAACTCGGCTCGATGCCGCGCAGGTTCGGGGTAGCGCTAGGTGCCGCGAGGTAGCTCACAATCCCCGCGTTGCTGGCCCCTTGCATCGCAATGTGCCCGTCGCACCACGGGAACTTACGTGGATTAGCAATTTGCTCGAGGGTGGTTTGGCCGTCGTCTTGGTCGGCACTGTGGAGGTAATTTGGGTCGCCCACGATTCCGGATATCGTCCGGATATCTTGGACGACCAGGTGGTAATCCGCATTGGCCGGGTACGTGATTTTACCATCACACCTAACTTCATTTCCGCGGATGACGATCACCGGCCTCGGGCTGCCATCCTTCAGGTAAACGTCCGTCACAAGCGGATAGCCGTCGTGAGCGCACACGTTGACAGTGAAGTTGGGAGTGCGGCTCGGGAAGGGACTCGGACTGCAGTTCCAGGGGAAAATAATCCCGCAAGGCGTCGGAGTGGCAGTGGGAATTTTGCTGGTTAGGTCACTAGCCGCGTCGGACGTAGTCAACGCCGCGAGTGCCACAGACGCAGCGATCGCGTAGGCAAAAGTGGTGGCGCTTTGCAGCATAGAGCGTCTTCGCATCACGGCGCCCAGCTGCGCTAGAACAATCGACACTGCAGACTTTGTGCTGGACCAACAGTTGCCGAAGAAACGGAACACTAGCATTGGGAAATTTCCGCGAAATATTTGTTTCAGAAGATCAACAAGATTAGTAGGCATAGTGCTTGAGAATTTTGTGTGGCATGAGCCAAGCGAAGTGGCTTGGCGCACAGTTGGAATTGACAGCGGCTGTCAAACCGCAGGTGGACATGGAATGATGCTCCGTACCTGTAACCAGGGTTGTCAAGGAATTTTCTTGGCGAGCAACTTTAGCCTACCAAGCGGCAGCTACGGTCCAGGTCATTCCATCCTATTTCGCCGGCTCTGGTCGATGAGTTCTGAGGTGTCACTGCCAAGTTTTCTTTTTCGACTTTGCCGCTGACAGGGAAAACCAGAAGAATTCCACAAATATCTCGCCTGCGTCGCAAGTCGCGTGACCCGACCCTTGGGCGTCGCGAAGCCGCAGAATTTCGTCTGGCACACATGGTGGCATTTCAGCACGCAATTCCTAGCGGTGATGGGATTCACCGGCAACAGAAACCTCAACGCATGAGCAGTATCACCGAGGAAAAGCGCACACGCTTTTTACGATCGTCGCGCGGCGGGAATGAAGTAGGGCTTTGCGCCGCGGACTGCGTCGGATGTCATTCGGAGCGTAGCGAAGCTGCAACGTAGCGGACCAAGTCCGCGAGGCCGGGCTTTCAACCTCTGATTAGCTTTGCAGCAAGCCGCAAAAGAACAGTCAGAGGTATTTGAAAGCCTGGCCTCATGCTTCGCATTTCGTTGCAGCGCTCCGCTCAACATGACAGAGCCACAGCAGCGCCGAGATCCAAGTTGCAGGAAATTTTTCCTCCAAAAATTTTGCGCCATCGGTGGAAATCTCTGGAATTCTCGAAGGACCCACCTAATATCCGCTACGAGAACCCTGGACGGCGACGCGATTGTCATGGCAGAAAAACCTCGACCGATTGAACAAATGCTCGAACTGACCGAGGAAGCGCCGTCCGCCGAGCATCTGGATAATCAGGTGCAAAAAGCGCAGGAGCAACTGCTCCAACTCAAGCGCCAGCAAGAGCAGATCGAAAAGCAAAAACGCGAACTGGAAGAGCTGAGCCGGCGTCAGGACGAATTGGAACAGGGCCGGGGCGAGATGACCGATAAACTCACGCGCGCACTGGTTGTGCTCGAACGCGAAGCGTACAACGCGCAAAGCAGGCTGGAGCAAATCCGCGTGGCACGCGAAAGTTTCGCCCAACATTTGGAAGTGGTCGAAGCGATCGATCCGAGGAACTGGGATCCATCGGATTTGCACAAGGAACTGAGCCGCGCGCTAAGCACGGTAGACGACGCCCGCACGGAGTACAACGAACACCGCAGCCGGTTGCAGGCAGCCAGCGGTGGTAATGGCGAGCAGTCGTTGCCGGATACAGCCTCGGGCGGATACGAAAACACCGAAGGGCGCTCATTTTCCGAGTGGTTACAGATCGGCCTCGCGCTCAGTTTGCCGCTGATCATCTTTGGCGCCATAGCCATTGTCGTTTTTGCCTGGCTGGCCAGTCGGTGATGGCGATGTTTCGGCGTTCGCGCAAACCGGCCCCGCCGCTTCACCGCAAGCAACAAGAAATAGCGCAACAAGAGGCGCAGTTGCGCGAGCAGGTCGAAAGCCTGGAGCGCATCGTCACACAATCGCAGGCGCCCGCGCCGAAAAAATCTTCAGTGCGAGAGCCGGACCGCAGCGCAACCAACAATGTTGTCGAAAAGCGATTTCACATCTCAATCGCAATGGGTGCCCCGCAGGTGCTTGACGATGATCGAAGGGCCCGGCGGCCTCGTGCAATGCGCAAAGAGCGTCGGCAGGGGCGTATCGTCTTTCTGATTCTTTTAGCCGCTTTAGGAGTCGTGGTCATGTTGCTCATCAGCCATTTGCATCCCTGAGCGTCTGACATGGGTGGAAATTCGGATCTCGATGTCGCGTACGTCGCAAGGCTGGCGCGGATCAATCTGTCAGAAGACGAGGCGAAGATCTTCCAGAAGCAACTCGATGACGTGCTGAAGTACGTCGAAAAACTTCGCCAGGTGGACGTGACTGGCGTTGACGAAGCCGCGCACGGGCTTTCGGTTTTTAATGCGTTCCGCGCCGACGCGCCGCGCGACTGGTTCACAGCGAAGGAAGCGTTAAGCAACGCGCCCCGGCAGGCAAACGGCCTTTTTGTCGTCCCTAAAGTGGTGGAATGACTGGGAACGAGTTGCTGGCGGTAAGCATCGCCGATCTGCAATCGCTGTTGCGTCGCCGCGAAGTGTCGCCCCGCGAAGTGATCGACGCGTTGCGACAACGCATTGAATCGATCGACCCGGATGTGGGCGCGTATCTTTCGCTCAATTTTGATGCTGCAGTTAAAGAGGCGGAACACGCGAACGTCGATCTTCCTCTCGGCGGCGTTCCGATTGCGATCAAAGACATCATCAACGTGATGGATCAGCCGTGCACGTGCGCGGCGAAAATCTTGAACGGATATCGCGCTCCGTACGATGCGACAGTGATTCAAAAATTGCGCGCAGCGGGTGCGATTCCATTCGGCAAGACCAACCTCGACGAGTTCGCGATGGGCTCATCCACAGAAAATTCCGCCGTGAAATCGACGCGCAATCCGTGGGACCTGTCGCGTGTGCCGGGAGGATCCAGTGGAGGTTCGGCGGCGGCCGTTGCTGCAGATGAAGCCTTCGGCGCGCTCGGGTCCGACACTGGCGGTTCGATTCGGCAACCGGCTGCGCTATGCGGCGTCGTCGGGCTCAAGCCAACTTACGGGCGAGTTTCTCGTTTCGGTCTTGTCGCGTTCGCGTCGTCACTCGACCAAATTGGGCCCGTAACGAAGACCGTCCAGGACGCTGCGCTAATCATGAACGCTATCGCAGGTCATGATCCGCAAGATTCTACATCGCTCATCGAGCCGGTGCCGGACTACGTGGCGAGCTTCGGGAATGACTTGCGCGGCGTCCGGTTGGGCGTGCCCAGGGAATACATGATCGAAGGAATCGATCCGCAGGTGCGAGGTGCAATCGATGCCGCGGTGAAACAGCTCAATTCCCTTGGCGCGGAAATTGTTGAGGTCTCACTGCCCAGCACCGATTACGCGGTCGCGGTTTATTACATTATTGCTACCGCGGAAGCTTCCGCGAACCTCGCCCGCTTCGATGGCGTGCGTTACGGGTATCGCGCTGAAAATCCTAAAGACGTGCTCGATCTTTATGGCCGCACGCGTGCGGAAGGTTTCGGACCGGAAGTGAAACGGCGGATCATTCTTGGCACTTACGTCTTGAGCTCCGGTTACTACGACGCCTACTATTTGCAGGCGCAAAAAGTGCGCGAGCTGATTCGCCGCGATTTCGCCAGCGTTTTTGAGAAGGTCGATGCTTTAATCTCGCCGACATCCCCCGTAGCAGCATTCAAGTTGGGCGAACGCGTCGCAGATCCCCTGCAAATGTATCTCGCTGACATTTTCACCATCGCAGCCAACCCGGCTGGCATTTGCGGAATCAGCATCCCTTGCGGTTTCGCCGAACTGGACGGACATCGTCTGCCAATCGGTTTGCAGTTGTTAGGCAAACCGCTGGATGAAGCGCGGATTTTGCAAATCGCGCACGCCTACGAGCACAGCACAGACTGGCACAAAGCACGTCCGCCGATTGGCTCAAACTTACCGAAAACCTGGAAATAAAGCGGCGGAGCACCGCCGCACTCCAAAACGCAAGCGACAAACGGCGGTTGGATTCTCGGCCACGTTTTGGAGTGCGGCACTTCTGTGCCGCTTTTCCATGTGACCAACCTTTTCCTCCAGCAAACTTATTAGGCCCGATGTCTAGGAGCGTCGCTCTTTAATTGCCGCCAGAATTTCGGCGATGGCTTCGGTACGCGGTCTGGCACCGAGATTGCCTTTACCATGGACCCGCACGCTCACCGCATTCGCTTCCATGTCGCGTTTGCCGATTACGAACATGGTGTGCACTTTCATTTGCTCCGCGCGCAGGATTTTGCCGTTGATCTTATCGGAGCTTTCGTCGATTTCCGCGCGCACTTGATGAGCGCGCAATTCCTTCAGAATCGATCGCGCGTAATCGAGTAACTTCGGGTCGTCGCCGATGGTGACGACGCGCAGCTGTTCAGGCGAAAGCCAGAGCGGGAAATTGCCGGCATAATGTTCGATCAAAAATCCGATAAAACGTTCGTGCGTGCCAAGCGGCGCGCGATGAATACAGATTGGAATCTTATCGAGATTGTCGCGGTCTTTGTAGCGAAGATCGAAGCTGCGAGGCTGCGCGAAGTCGACCTGGTTGGTCGCGATCGAAAACTCGCGTCCGATTACGCTCCAGGCTTGCACATCGATCTTCGGGCCGTAAAAGGCTGCTTCGTTCGGCACTTCGACATAGTTGATCCCAGAATTCTTCAGAACATTTCGCGTCATTTCCTCGGTCTTTTTCCAGAGCTCTGGTTCATCGACAAACTTCTGGCCAAGTTTTGCGGGATCGTGCGTCGAGAAACGCATGAGATATTTGTCGATCCCGAATAGTTTGAAATAATTCAGATACATCTCGTTGACCGCGTTGAACTCGGCTTCGAATTGCTCCGGCGTCATGTACAGATGAGCATCATTCATCTGCAGCGAGCGCACCCGCATGAGCCCGAACAACTCGCCGCTCTTCTCGTACCGATAATCCGTCCCGTATTCCGCCAGACGCAGCGGGAGGTCCCGATAACTGCGCGGAATCGCCGCAAACAATTTGTGATGATGCGGACAGTTCATTGCTTTGAGGTAGTAATTGTCCGGTCGAGGAAGCTTGTTTAGCTCGCCCCGTACGGAGTCGTATTCATCGAGGAGCTGCACGAGCTCCGGTGCCGCGTCACCTTTGTCACGAAGCGAACGAGCCAAACTGAGTGACCACTCTGGCTTGTGCTTTGTAACTGCACGTACGTAGAGGTCTGGCGCCGTTTTCGGCTTAGACATCGACTCAACGAAATTCTGGATTTGTAGCTCATATCGTATCGATTCGGTCGTGAGTTTACGTCGCTCATCGGCGCCTTCGTCTACACTCATCGGTGGAAACATCGATTCGGCGTAGTAGGGAATGTGACCGCTCTTCCGGTACAAGCTTTCGCGTGCTATGTGCGGCGTGCGGACTCGTTGATAACCGGCAGCGAACTCGGTCTCTTTCGCCAGCTTTTCCAGTTCTTCGGCGATGACTGCGCCGCGCGGGAGAAACATTGGCAAGCCGGGGCCGACGTCGTCGTCAAAGACGAATAGCTCCAATTCTTTGCCGAGCTTCCGGTGATCGCGCTTCTTCGCTTCCTCGAGCATCGCGAAGTAGTCGTCGAGTTCCTTTTTGGTTTTGAACGCCGTGCCGTAAACACGTTGCAATTGCGGATTCTTTTCGTCGCCCTTGTAGTACGCGCTCGCCACGGTGGTCAGCTTGAATGCGCCGATGTTTCCGGTGCGCATCACATGAGGGCCGGCACAGAGATCGATGAACTCGCCGTTGCGGTAGAGCGAAATCCTTTCGTCTGCCGGAATGTTTTCGATGATGTCGAGTTTAAACTTGCTGGGCTCGGATCGTTCGCCCAGAGCCGCGAGCCGGCCTTGCTTTCCGAGTTCGAGCGCTTCGTCTCGTGAAACTTCGGTTTTTTCGAACGGATGATTCGCCTTAATTTCCTTTTTCATCTCGGCCTCGATCTTTTCGAAATCATCCGGTGATATGCGGTGTGGAAGATCTACATCGTAATAAAAGCCGTTCTCCACCGGCGGGCCCGCAGCGAACTGCGCCTCCGGCCAGATTTTCAGAATGGCTGTGGCCAGGACGTGTGAGGCCGAGTGCCGAAGCCGCTCAAGGTCCGTCATCTGTGCGCGTTCCTCCAGAGTTTTTCGGTCGTCAGACATGGAATTTAGAGATTTGATTCGCTCACTCCCGATCGCTCAGCCTTCGGCCTTTCCGTCCATCTCGCGGCTTCCCTGGCCGCTCGATTCTCGACTTCGCTCGGAATGACAAAGGGAATTAAACACGAAGGACACGAACGACACGAAGAATTTGTGCGAGCTATGGCCGCAATCGGCTGTCACACAATTGTAACTTGGCAGTGGCGGCGCTTCTCTCTATAGCTGCGAGTCGGAGCTGATACGCATGAATCCTGCGGAACTGTTTCGTAAAGAAACTGACACGCTGCAACTCGCGCCGGGCGATTTCTTATTCCGGGAAGGCGAGAAAGGCGAGAAGATGTACGTGTTATTGGAAGGAGAAGTGGACATTTTCCTCGGCGATTTTGTGCTGGAGACTGCCGGCCCGGGCGCGCTCCTTGGCGAGATGGCGTTGATTGATGACAGTCCCCGAACAGCCAATGCCGTGGCGAAGAGCCCGTCGCGCCTGGCGCAAATCGACCGGCGCCGGTTTCACTTTCTCGTTCAGCAGACACCGCATTTTGCGACACATGTGATGAAAATTCTGGCCAATCGGCTGCGTCACATGAACGCCGTCACGGCCGTGCGTTAGCGAGTCTCGAACAAACGCAGCGTTCCTTTCGCAGCCGCGCAGGCGGCGTTATCTTTCGGTGAATGCGAATCGTCGCGCAGTATCTGTTTCTTGCTGCGATCGCTACCACGGGCTGCGGACAACAGACCCCAACCCCCGCGGATTTTGCTGCGCAGCGCGGCCGGATGGTCGAGGAACAGTTGAAGCCACGCGGCATCAAGGATGAACGCGTGCTCGCAGCAATGGGGAAGGTGCCGCGCGAGGAGTTTCTCCCTGTGGATGTGCGAGGCGGCGCGTACCAGGACGGGCCATTGCCCATCGGTTACGACCAGACGATATCGCAGCCATACATCGTTGCTTTTATGACGGAACAACTGCGACCGAAACGAAGCGACCGGGTCTTAGAAATCGGGAGCGGTTCGGGTTATCAGGCGGCGATTTTAGCTGAGCTAGTGTCGGACGTTTACACGATCGACATCGTCGAGCCGCTGGCTAAAACTGCCGAAGCGACACTGCAACGCCTGGGCTACAGCAACGTGCATATCAAGGTGGGCGACGGTTACAAAGGTTGGCCTGAAGAGTCGCCGTTCGATGCGGTCATCGTGACCTGCGCGCCGGAGAAGGTTCCGCAACCGCTTGTCGAACAACTCAAAGACGGCGGGCGCATGGTCATTCCCGTCGGCGAACGATTCGCCCAGCAGCTTTATCTATTCGAAAAGAAAAACGGGCAGTTAAAGGAAAGCGTTACCCTGCCGGTTCGCTTCGTGCCGATGAAGCGCGAAGCGGAAAAGAATTGATCAGCAATTTTCGGATTCCCGAGATCCTTCGCTCCGCTCAGGATGACAAGCTGCGCTTGTCACTTGATCACGGCCAGCTTCTTGAGATCAACACGCTTGATCCACTCTTGTAATTCGCCGGGCTCCTGGTTTTGCAACTCTATCTGGACGAAATAACGATCCGCGATCATCACCCACAGAGCAGCGTGCTTGGTGTCTTTTTCGAATGTTTCGAAACCGGGCTTGCCATCGATGTTCACCGATTTCGCATAGCCTTCGCTGGTGTCGCTGTTGGTTTTCCACGCTTCGGTCGTAGCGCTGACATAATCAGGGTTCGCAACTGAATCGAGGATGCTAATCGCGGCACTTGGCGCCTTCTCACCTTCGCCCTTGCGGTAGTCGCGGTGCACGTTTGTGATTCTGAATCCGCCCACGTCTTCGGTTGAACCCTCCGGCTTATCGCCAGTCCAACCGGGCGGAGGCTCCGGCAAAATCGGCAGTAACTTCTTATAATCGACAGCGTCAGGCACGAGCAATGGCTCGTTCTGCGCGCGTGCCGAGCAGAGGCCAAATGCGGCCAACAACGCCAGCGCGAAAAATCCGGCGCGCCCCCGAAAATAAACACGAGCCATTGATTTCATGTGAGCGCGTCCTGCGCGATATTGTACCCGATTGACTTTACCTCGGCTGTCAAGACGCTTGCGGGATGCGCACATCGGAGCGCGTCTGCTGTAGCCACTTTTCTGTGGAAAGCGCTACCCTGACAAGCCCAACGGACGTCGCCCGCAGGACGACGGCTCCAGATGCAGCGCCGAGGGTTGTATTCGTAATTTGCGTTCTCGCTGTGGCGGCGCGTCTGATTTTCATTAACCAGCCTTACGTCGATCATTGGAGCTGGCGGCAAAGCGATGTGGCGGCGATCGCGCGGAATTTTTTGCAAAACGGATTTCGTTTCGGTTATCCGCAAATTGATTGGGCAGGCAACGCGCCCGGTTATGTCGGAACGGAATTTCCAATTTTGCCCTTCATCGCGGCGGTTTCCTACAGGTTTGCGGGTGTGCACGAATGGATCGGGCGAACTCAGGCGGTCATTTTGTTTGCGGTTTCGCTGCCGTTTTTCTTTTTGCTCGTCCGAAAGATCTTCGGAAGGACAGCAGCTGTTTGGGCGACGTTCTTCTTTTGTTTTACTCCCCTAAATGTTTTCGCTGGTCGTTCATTCATGCCGGATGTTCCGTCGCTTAGCCTGGCGATTGTCGGGTTGTATTTGTTTCTGCGGTGGGTCGAGCATGGTGAATCCACGTCATTCTTCGTCGCAGCCATCGCGATTTCGCTGTCGTTGCTCATCAAGATCACGAGCATCGTTATCGTCGCGCCGCTGGTGTATTTGGTGTGCGCGGACAGGTCCGCGCTTTCAAAAGCGGCGACATGTCGCCGCATTCCAAAGCTGCTTTTGTTCGCCGCGATCGCGATCCTACCCTCTGCGATCTGGTACTGGCACGCGCATGAAATTGCACAGAAATTTTATCCCCATCACTTCTTCGGCGCTGGCGGGATTCGCATTGAATCTTTCTTGTGGTATTGGCAGATTGCGCAACAGACTTTGGTATTCAGTCTCACGCCGCTCCTCTCAATCATGGCGCTGATCGGCTTGCTCGTTGCGCCGCGATCGAAATACTCGCGCCTTTTTCATTGGTGGCTGGTTGCGATGGTTCTTTTCGTGATAGTCCTCGGCTACGGCAATCGCCACCTGTGGTATCAACTCCCTCTCGTGCCGATCGCCGCCGCGTTTGCAGGGACCGCCTGCGCCTTTGTCGCCTCGAAAATTTCTTCGCGTGCCATCGCGGTGACATTGTCGATCCTGCTCGTGAGTTCGTTCACAACCCTCGCGTTTTGGTACGTTCAACCGCTCTACCAATCTTCTGCGGCGCAACTTTGCGATGCCGGTTTGGAGTTGAAAAAAACGACCCCGCCCGATGCGTTGATCGTGGCCGCGGACATGGGCGATCCGACCATTTTTTATTATGCCGAGCGCCGGGGGTGGCATTTTCTAGAGAACGACGCGACGTACAACGGCAACCCGGACGACAGCGAGCAGGCAATCGAGAATCTCGAGCGGTTGCGTCGCCGCGGAGCAACGCATTTTGTGTTCACCAGAAATACTTTTTGGTGGACGCAGTCGTATCCAGAATTCGTCGGCGATGTGAGCAAACACTCGACGCTGATCGAAGCGACGCCTGAATTTAGGATTTACAAGCTGATACCCTAACGAGGGCGGCCTGGCTCCGTCGCGACGCGTTCTTCGACGAATGTTGGAGACGGCCTGCCCTCAGGCCGCTCTCTGTGCTCGTCAGAGATTCCTCGGCTTCGCTATGCTCCGCCCGGAATGACAACAGTGTCGAAACCGCGCCGTCAGCTTGGATTGTTTGACGCGACGATGATCGTGATGGGTGGCATCGTGGGCGCGGGAATTTTTGCCAACCCTTCCGAGGTCGCGCACCGCGTGCATACGCCGTTTTTAATTCTCGGCGTCTGGATGCTTGGCGGGTTGCTCGCGATGTGCGGCGCATTCATTTGGGCTGAACTCGCGACGCGTCTGGCCGGCGCGGCCGGCGGTCAATACGTTTACCTTCGCGAGGCGTATCATCCTGCGATCGCGTTCGTGTATGGATGGGGACTGCTTCTGATCACGCAGACTGGCGGCATGGCCGCAGTCGCGGTGATTTTTGCCTCGTACTTTCGCGCGCTTACAGGCGTAGCTTGGAACGAAAGCGCCATCGCAGCCGCGGCGCTGCTGACATTGACTGGCATCAACTGTTTTGGCGCGCGCGCCGGCAGCAACGTGCAAAGCGCTCTCATGTTGCTAAAGATTGGCGCGATCGGGGCGCTGGTGATCATTGGATTTGCTGTTGGCGGTCATGCACCGGAGGCATCGAAAGCGTTCGTCGAAAAACCGTTCTCATTGGATCTTATCAAAAGCATCGGCGCGGCGATGGTCCCGATCGCTTTCGCGTACGGCGGCTGGCAGACGGCCACTTTTGTCGCCGCTGAAATTCGAGATCCGCGCCGCGACCTGTCGCGCGGATTGTTGCTCGGTGTCGCTGGCGTTGTAACCCTTTATCTTGCAGTGAATCTCGCGTGTCTGCGCGTGCTCGGTCCGGCTGGCCTCGATGCAACCACAACGCCTGCCTCCGATCTTATGCGCGTCGCACTAGGCGAAAGCGGCGCCCGCTGGATCGCGCTCGCGGTCACGATTTCCGCTCTCGGTTTCCTCAGTCAGAGCATGCTTACCGCTCCGCGCGTGTATTATGCGATGGCCCGCGACGGACTTTTCTTTGCCAGCGTTGGCAAACTATTCGGAAGATCCGAGGCGCCGGTAGTTGCAATTATTCTTCAGGGCGTCGCCGCGATCGCGATCGCGTGTTCCGGCACCTATGGCGAGATTCTGAATTTTGAGGTCACTGTCGATTTCATTTTTTTCGGGATGACAGCCGCATCACTGTTCATTTTACGCCAGCGGCAGATCGGATCCGACACAGTCACCTACCGCGTGCCTGGTCATCCGATCACGACGATGTTGTTCGTGTTATCGTGCGCGGGCATTGTGCTGAGCGCCATCATCGCCTCACCTCGAAATAGCGCCATCGCGCTGTGCATTATGCTGGCCGGGCTGCCGGTTTATTATTTTTGGAGCAGATTCAGACGAGCTCATAGCAAGTTCAAAACAGCGCAGACATGATAATTGCGTCAACTTCAACAAACTTCGATCCAAAGCACTGGCCTTTGTCGCCTTTCCCCTTAACCCAAGGGGAGAGGACTGAGGTGAGGGGTTTGGGGACCTTTAAGGCGACGCTCACCTGCCCCCTCTCCATGGAAGGGCGAGGCGTCCCGATTCAACAGCAAGACTGATTATCACCAACCGCCGCAACTCATGAGACACAAGCACTCCGATTACATGCATTGGTCCAAGACGCAGAGCCGTGCGCAGTTCAATCTCGCAACCAGCGGCGTGGCTCCATTTCCTCTGATCGAGTTGCCGATTGATCTGAAGGAGCTCGAAATCAACTGTGACAACAGCTACGGCTATGCGCCGTTGCAGCGAGCGATCGCTGCGCATCACGGTGTCGATCCCGAGTGCGTTGTCGAATCCGCCGGCACTTCGATGGCAAATCACCTCGCCATGGCCGCGATTATCGAGTCCGGCGACGAAGTTCTAACCGAGCATCCCGCGTACGGTCCGATTCTCGATGTCGCGTTCTATTTGGAAGCAAACGTGAAACGCTTCCGGCGCCCTGAAGAAAACGGGTGGGCGATCGATCCAGCGGAGGTCCGGCGTTGCATCACGCCGAAGACGCGTCTCATTGTGATCACGAACCTTCACAATCCGACGAGTGTGCTTACGCCGGAATCGGTTCTGCGCGAAATCGGCGATACCGCTCGGAGCGTCGGCGCGCTCGTGCTCGTCGATGAAGTTTATCTCGATGCGGTTTACGAAAACACGCCGCGAACGTCATTTCACATCGGGCCGGAATTCGTGGTGACCAGCAGCTTGACGAAAGTTTATGGTGTCAGCGGTCTGCGCTGCGGCTGGATTCTGGCGCAACCTGATCTCGCGTGGAAGATGCGCCGTTTGAACGACCTTTACAGCGCGACACCGGTTCATCCTGGTGAACTTATTGCCGTAGCCGCGTTTCAACATCTCGATCTTCTGCGAGCAAGAGCGCGCCGAGTTGTTGAGGCCGATCGCAAATTGCTTCGCGATTTTCTAAAGCAACAATCAAGTGTTTCTGCCGTTCCGACAGAGTGGGGGACCACATCATTCCCCCGATTAGTCAACAGAAAGACGGACGCTTTTCTGGAGCGCTTGCGATCCGAGTTCGACACCTCAGCAGTCCCAGGCCGCTTCTTCGAAATGCGTGATCACTTTCGCATCGGGATGGGAGCGAACACCGAAATGTTCGCCGAAGGCCTGAACCGGATCAACCGCGCGCTAGGGTAGGCGCTATGGGCGCGGTGGCGGCGTGGGACGTGGCCTAGGCGTTGGCGCAACTCTCGGCGTCGGTGAAGGTCTCGGTGTCGAAGTAGGTGTAGCTGTTGGAGTCGCGGTCGCCGTAGGCGTGGGTGTAGGGGTTGGGGTCGGTGTTGGTGTCGTTGTAGTGCAGGTTTCGGTGTACTGCTGGTTGTCATTGGTCGGAGTGCCGGGGGCGGAGTTGCCGGCGACACCAAAGAAGGATTGGCCCGCAGTTGCGCCTCCGAGATAATCACGGGCCTGCACCATATTTGGCAGGTCACTCCACGTATTCGTGACAGGGTCCCAGGCGATCGCGCTGGTGCTAATGGCGAAGTTGACGTCGCCTCCTGCTAGTAGCCACCTGCCGTTGTAAGCTCCCGAGGCAGCAGCTGATCGGCCCGCAGGCAGATCGGCGACTGTAGTCCAGGTGTTGGCATTTGGATCGTAGCGATAAGCGTTGGTAGGAAAGGCATTACCACCGGCGGCGTAAACGTAGCCGCCCAGGGAAGCTGCCATCAGGCTATGATTGGCAACCGGGTAATTTGCCGCCATCGACCAGGTGTTTGCGGCGATGTCGTAAACCTCGACGTGAAAATCGGTGCCGATAGCGCGTCCGGCGATGCGGTAGATCTTGCCGTTGAGATAAGCAGAGGCATGGAAATAGGTAGGGATGGTGTAAGACGGCAGGCTCGTGTTATAGGTGTTGCTCGTCGGGTCGTAGCGCCACAGCGTGGCCGTGGTCGCGAAGTTTTGGTCCACGCCGCCAAGCAGGTAGATGTAGGTGCCGTCTGTTGTGCCGCTGAACCAGCCACGCGGTGCCGGAAGAGAGGCAATCGGCGTCCAAGTATTCGTAGCAGGCGTGTACTTATACGCGTTCGCGATAGCGGCATTGTTAACGATGCCGCCAAAGCTATAAACGTTGCCACCCTGTGAGGCTACGGCATTGCCGAAAACGGCGATGGGATAAGGCGCCTGCTCTGTCCACGAGCCGATAGAAGCGCAAGGCGTCGCGGTCGGGGTGGGCGTGACGCCGGCGGAGTAAGCCCGTGCGTCTGGATTACGCGTGCCACTCGACGTTTGCGGATTTGCGGTGGCGAACATCGCCACAAGAAACCCAACGATGAAGGTTAGCAAGCCAATTGAACCGCACAGCTTGGAGAACCCGCCTTCGCCGAGGCTACGGCGGGCAGGAGCGGATCGAGCTGTGCGCTCCCTCTTCATAGAGAAATCTACGGGCGCGGGACTGGGCTAGGACGAGGCCGTGGCGTGGGAGTAGCTCGCGGCATTGCCGTCGGCGTCGGCGTAGGGGTCACGGTTGCGGTAGGAGTTGCTGTTGGTGTTGCTGTTGGTGTTGGGGTAGGGCTAGGCTGAAGCTGAATTAACTCGATGCGTCCACCATTGCCAAACTGATTAGCGTGGACCGCCTTGGCGCCACCCACCACGTACTGCCCGTCCGTTGTGACGTCCACCGAAAACGCTGAGCCAGGAAAGTTGATCTGGCCGATCAACTGGACGCTGCGGTTAAATACCATGACTTCTGGCCAGTCGTGGAATTGTGTCCCCCAAGAAGCAAAAGCCATGACCGTGCCGTTGTCGTTCGAGCCGGCGCCGATTGGCGTTCCCTGGTACATACCTGTGCCGCTAACAGGATAGGAACCGAGCATGTTGCCGCTTGCGACATCGAACAAGTACACCTCGCCACTGAGCCAGCCGTTCGCGTAATTGCCTCCAAACGTGCCGGCAGTCGAACCGTCATGCGAAACAGTAGAGGCGCCGCCAAACCAGAAGTTCGCCCGGGTTAAATGGATTACCTGGTTATAGGTTGTGCCGTTGGATGCGTACACGTCGAAATTGAACCCGCCCACTGCGAATACGCTGCCGTCGCCGGAAATCGGATAAAAGATGTTCCCGGCGCCAGAGCCTGCTACGGCGAATATGATGTTGCCGCTGCTGGTGTCGATGAGAGTGGCGCGATTGTCCTGTGTCACCATGGCCATCGAGCCGTTATCGGTCAAAGCCACGCCATCCATCCGAAGTGGATCCGTCCACGTGCGTGTGACTGTGCCAGTGTTAGCGTCAAAGATATACAACGTCGAATTCTGAGTTACAGAATCGCTAACAACAGCCGCAATCGTCGAGCCGTCACGCGATGTGGCGACCTTCTGGGAACTGGCCGGCAGATTCGGATCACTGACGGGATATGGGAACGACCAGTCCGGTGTGCCGTTGCTGCTGGACCTGAAACCATGTTGCCGAAAGTCGTCGCCCGCTGCATTCGACTCCATAAAGCCGCTGCGATCGGCACCTTTGGCGGCAGCGACGCCCGAGTTGCCGCTGCCGAAGGACGAGAAGCTCCATGCCGGCGTGCCGTTGCCCGTAATCGCATGTATGGTCAGGCGCGCACCACTAAGAAGCCAGGCGCCCCAAACATTGTTGGCGTCGATCGATACGCCACCGGCAATCGCTGTCAGGTCGTCGTACTGCCAAAGCGTATTGCCAAAGGGTGCTAATACGCGGCTCTCAGCTATTCTAGGCGCCGCTGGCGGTGCTTTCGAGTTACCGAAGTGCGTACTCTGGATTATGCCTTGCGGCGTAACTGTCATGAATGCTTGGCGGGTTACTCCGCCAGCACGAACCGCCTCGACACGTGGAGATGGATTCGCGACGGCAAAGAAAGCCAGGAAGGTAAGCGCAGCGACGGAAAATAATCCAGTTAAACTGCGCAGGTTACAAAATGCGGATTGAGTAGTATGTTTCGTTTTCATATGGTTAAGTTATGGGCGTGGTGCTGGAGTGGGGCGAGGCCGCGGAAGCGGCGTAAATCGCCCTGTCGGTGAAGCTGTCGGCGTTACTGTCGGTGTGGGCGGTGGCGGCATTGTAGCAGTGGGTGTTGGGCTGGATGGTGGAACGGTGGGAGTGCTAGTAGCGGTTCCGGTCGGTGTACCACAGGGCGGACACGGCGGCTCGCTCGGTGTGGGCACTGCGTGGCACCAGATTTCCATCGAGCTCAGAGGCGTGCCTTCGCTGCCGTAGCCGCCTGCCAGCCAAATGTGGCTCGTACCAAAAACAAAATTAAAATCGTCGGTGTCGGTCGGGAAATTGCGCCGCGCGGTCATGAACGCGGCAACAAACGAATTAACCGTCCAGGTGTTAGTACCCGGAAAATACACGTCCACTTCGTTGGACGGGTTGGGAGCAACTCTACCGCCGCCCATTACCAACATTTGGCCGTTAAAGGCAAGCGCACGTGTCTCGCCTGTTGCCCTCGGTATCGGTGCAATCGTGCCGATACTATTAGTGGCAGGATTGAAGCTAAACGAATTCGTGGTGTCAATTACCGTGCCGCCAGAGTAGTCCGAAGCTCCTCCCACATAGATGATGCCATTAATGGCGCATGTAGGCGCATACATGATCCCCTCGGGCGTGTTCGTCATCTCTGTCCACTTGGCACCTACTGCAGCAGTCGGATCAAACTGCCAAATCTGGTTGGTCGAGCTTACGTTGATGTTGAAGCCGCCAAGGATGTACAGCTTGTTGCCAGCTACTGCAAAACCGCCCGGCAGGATTGTGCCTACCGCATCACCAGGCCAGTTGTCCCCAGCAGTGAGACTCGTTATCGTATCCGCAACCGGATCGTAGAAGAACACGCGCGCCGTGGCAGTCGTCTGTCCAGCTGCGGAGCCGCCAACGCAGTAGATATACGGCGTCCCACTGACGGTGAGCACCCCACAAGCCATGTTGTTCACTTGGTTGTCAGGAACCGTGGCCGCTTTGATAGTCCATGTGTCGCTGCCTGAGTCGTACTCGAACGGATGCGTGAACTCACTACCAGCAAGGTCTGAACTCCGTCCGCCTACAGCGTAAAACTTTCTGTTTGACGGGTCAGACGGGAAATAGATGCCAACCATGCGAACCCCGGTGCTTGGCATATTCGCACCCTGGTGCCAGCTGCCGGGGTAGCCGCAAACTATCGTTGGATTCTCTTTTACCGATGGCGCACGGGCCTGCCACTGTCCGAATCCCAATGGAATCACACCGACGGCGAGTAGTAGAAGTAGGTAAAAAACACCTCGAAGAAGATGAGCTCTCGTCGAGGAGTTAATTTGTCTTTTCATAGAATCCTCACTTGCGAGTGGCGCGCCGAGTGTGAGCGGCGTCGCAACGAATGTCGAGACTTTTTTCCTTCTTCTGTGAGAAAGCACGGGTGACAAACGTTGTAGCCACGCCCCTGTGGGACGTTATACCTCACTTGGATCGTCGCGTCCCAAACAGCGCACAGCGCCGTGTCTAGAAAAACTGGTAGCAGTTGCGTCCGTTCGTGTGTCATGGACAATCAGGAGTAACATGAAGGCGTCTGAAAATTTCCAGATTCGTCCGGCGCGGGTGCAAGACGTGCCGATCATTTTGGACCTCATTCGCGACTTGGCGACATACGAGCGCGCACCGGACGAAGTCACAGCAACCGAGGAACAGCTTGTTGATGTGCTGTTCGGCGAACGGCCGGCGGCGGAAGTGCTTGTCGCTTTTGAAGGGGAATCACCAGTCGGGTTTGCAGTTTACTTTTACAATTTTTCCACGTGGCTCGGACGTCCCGGCCTTTATCTCGAAGATTTGTTTGTGAAGCCGGAGAATCGCGGGAAAGGATATGGTCGCGCATTGCTCATTGAGCTTGCGAAGATCGCGCGTGATCGCGGCTGCGGCCGGATGGAATGGGCGGTGCTCAATTGGAACGAACCGGCGATTAAATTTTATCGCTCGCTCGACGCAAAGCCGATGGATGAATGGACCGTGTTTCGATTAACGCGCGATGAGATCGCGAAATTGGCCGATGCAGCCGACACGGCTGCCACTACAGATTCAGAGAAAGAATGAGGATGTTGCGGTAGCGTCCGGTGTCCTCAGCGGATTTCTGATTGGTGAAGGTTATGCGCTGAGAAAGCGCACGCTGTAACGAGGAGGAAGAGCAAGAGGAAGATTCAGAGGAAGAGGAAGAATAAGTGGCGAAGGAACTTACAAAAATTGAGGATTACGGCTTTCTCAGCGACACGCAGACCGGCGCGCTGGTGAGTCGCGACGGCTGTGTCGATTGGCTTTGCTTTCCCAGGTTCGATTCGCCGGCATGTTTTGCTTCGCTGCTCGGGAAAAAGGAAAATGGGCACTGGCGGTTCTTTCCTGACGAAGAGGTAACAGCGGTGCATCGCCGTTACCGTGGCGAAACACTTATCTTGGAAACAGAACTGGAAACCAAAAATGGCGCGGTGCGCCTGATCGATTTCATGCCGCCGCGAGGCGAGAATCCGGACATCATCCGCATCGTCGAAGGCTTGCGCGGAAAAGTCTCAATGCAGATGGAACTGATCATCCGGTTCGATTACGGGCACATTGTCCCGTGGGTCCGGCTGCGTAAGCGTTCCGACGGACTCGAAGCAGTCGCCGGTCCTGATGCCTTGATCTTACGAACGCCGGTTGAAACGCACGGGAAAGATCTAACCACGAGGGCCGAATTCACTGTGGCAAAAGGCGATCGCATTCCGTTTGTGCTTACATGGTTCGCCTCCCACACAGATCCGCCTAGAAAGATCAATCCCGAGCACGCCTTGCATGACACGGAAGTATTTTGGGGAGATTGGGCGAAACGATTTAAAACTAAAGGGAAGTGGCGCGATGCGATAGTGCGCTCACTCATAACGCTCAAAGGATTGACCTATGCGCCAACTGGCGGGTTGGTTGCGGCGCTTACCACTTCGTTACCAGAGCAAATAGGAGGCGTACGTAACTGGGATTATCGCTTCTGCTGGTTGCGAGATGCGGCTCTGATTTTACTCGTGTTACTTCGCGCAGGGTATCGCGAGGAGGCGAAATCCTGGCGGGAATGGCTTCTGCGCGCCATCGCCGGCAGCCCGGCGCAAATGCAAACGATCTACGGCGTGAGCGGCGAACGCAGACTTATCGAACATGAGATTCCTTGGCTCTCAGGATATGAAGATTCGCGGCCGGTGCGGGTAGGCAATGCGGCTTCGAACCAGTTTCAGCTCGACGTTTATGGCGAAGTATTAGCCGCGGCATGGCAGGGCCATCGTGCCGGAATTAAAATGACCGAGCCTGACTGGTCGCTCATGGTCGCGATAATGAAGTTCCTGGAGTCGCATTGGCAGGAGCCGGACGAAGGAATCTGGGAAGTCCGGGGCGGCCGCCAGCAGTTTACCCATTCAAAAATGATGGCGTGGCTGGCATTCGATCGCGCGATCAAACTGGTTGAGGAGTGCGGTTGCGCCGCTTATGAGCATTTCGGTCGCTGGAAAAAAATTCGTGATCAAATTCACACGGAAGTTTGCGAGCGCGGCTTTAACCCGAATAAGAAAGCTTTCACGCAGGTTTATGGGTCTGATGCTCTGGACGCGAGCCTCCTTACAATGCCGCTCGCCGGTTTTCTGCCAGTCACTGACGAACGTGTTCGCGGGACGATTGAGGCAATTGAACGCGAACTGATGCAGGACGGTTTCGTGCTGCGCTATCGGCCGCAGGAAACGGGCGTGGATGGATTGCCTGGCAACGAAGGAGTATTTCTTCCCTGCTCCTTTTGGCTGGCGGATTGCTGGCATCTACTCGGCCGAAAGAAAGAAGCACGCGAATTGTTCGAGCGGCTGCTCGATGTGCGCAACGATCTTGGACTGCTCTCGGAAGAGTACGATCCGCGCGCGAAGCGTCAGCTGGGAAATTTTCCTCAGGCCTTCTCGCACGTCGCCTTAGTGACTTGCGCTCGGATTCTGGGCGATGAAGACATGCTTCTGGCTGGAGGCGATTGAGGCCGGTTCGAATTGGCAGGGCGGCGGTCAGTCCTCTACCCGCCGTGCTGGATTCACATGATTTGGCGCGCACGACGTGACGCGCCCTACCGCGACGGCCCACAGGGCGGTGGCTAGAGCGCGGCAATAGATCTTGTTGCGCTTAAGGGCTACCCGCAGAAACGAGGTGACGAACTAAATCCTCGATGGCAACGATCCCGTGAAAGTTGTTCTTTCGATCGACGACAGCCGCCAGACCGAGCCGCGCTCCGCGCAGTTGCTGCATGACCCGATAGGCGGGCTCATCATCGGTAGTTGTTACAATGCGCCGCACATATTCGCCCAGTGGTTTGTTTCCGTTTCGTTCGAGCAGGATGTCGAGAATATTGACCAGTCCAGCCGGTTGGCCGTCGGGCGCAAGCACGGGCAAACGATCAAGACCGGTAGAAGTGCTCAGCTCGAGCGCTTCCTGCGTTGACGCGCCGGAGTGTAGCGCTACAACTTTCACCGACGGCAACATGACGTCCCGGACTTTGGAGCCGCGAAAGTCAACGACGCTGTGAATCATCGCGCGCTCGGTCGCGGTAAGACCGCCCTCACGCTCGCTTTCGTTTGTGATCTGTTTCAGTTCCTCGCGCGCGGCAAAAAGGCGGCCCCGTTTCCCGGCGTGACCTGGCAGGAGTAGCTTGCCTATTCGCGAGCCGAGTTCGAGGAGCGGCGAAAATAAGATCGACGTGAATTCGAGCACACCGGCAAGCCGCGCCAGCGCACGAAACGGAAATCGCCGGAACAGCGACTTAGGGAGAACGGACAACAGAAATAAATAAACCGGAAGCGCAATGACCAATGCTAACAAGAACCCGGCATAGCCGCACGACGAAAACAGCTGGCTTGTCAGCAAGAGCAGAGCAACGATGTCTGCCGCATTCGTGACGAGCAGAACGGTCGCCAATAACCGTTCGGGGCGCTTGAGCAGGCGATTCAACCGCAAAGCCGCCGGCACGCGGCGCTTCACGTTTTGTCGTAATCGCACTGGATCGATCGACAGCAGGCCGCTCTCGATTCCGTTGAAGAAAAACGAAATGATCCAGCAACAAACAATGATGATGATGATTGCGGCGGTCATGCCGCCTCCTCGAATGCGTTGGTGGTTTTCTCCAGCAGGACTTCTTCGATTCTCTTGCGTGCGGCGCGGCGGACTGTGATCGCAAGGCCCGGGATCTCGAGTTTCGTTCCGGAAGACGGCACGTAACCCAGTCGCGTAAAAACAAAACCGCCGATGGTGTCGATTCCTTCAGCGTCAATTTGAAAGCCAAGATGTTCGGCCAGATCGTCCAGGCGCGCGTTGCCGCTCACGAGAAATTTGCCGTTGCCGAGCGGCTCGATGTAAAACTCCGAGCCATCGCGCGGCTCGGTGCCACTGAGAATTTCCTCGACGATATCCTCCATCGTGATGATTCCCTCAATGCCGCCGAATTCGTCAATCACGAGACCCATGCCCTGGGGATGCGTCAGAAAAAGCTTTAGCAATTCCACCGCGCGCATCGTTTCCGGGATAAACGACGGCGCGATCAGTTTCTCGGTGTAATGTTCCGACGGATCGAGCAGGAAAAGTTTTACGTCGATGATGCCGAGGATTTGATCAGGCGTATCGGCATAAACGGGGACGCGCCGATGTCGCTTCTCCTTTAGACGCGCGATTGCTTCCTCGTTAGTTAAATCATCCGGCAGCATGAAACTGTCCACACGCGGCGTTATGCAATCCTTCGCCGTTTTATCGCCCAATTTGATGATTTCCTGGATCATCTCGGCTTCGCCTTGGTACAACGTGCCTTCCTCTTCACCGATCTGAAGCAGCGTTCCCAGTTCCTCGTCGCTCAAGCGCGATCGACCGCGCAGCTGCGCTGGCGTGAAACGATCGATCACATAATCGCTCATGGTCTCAAGTCCGCGGCCGATGCGATCGAGAAATGGCATCGCGATTTGCAAGGTGAAGGCGCCGATTGCCGAAAGCTTCGAGGGCGCAGCGAGCGCCACCAGTTTCGGCACCAGGTCGCAGAGCAACACCACGATGGCGAAGATCAGGATGCCGGCCAACCATTGCGGAACGCGCCCAGCCAGGGGGCCTTCCCACAGAAAGAAAAGACATAATATGACCAAAAGCACGTTGACTAATCCGTCTCCCAGCAGCAGCACATTCAAAACGCGGCGCGGATTTTCGCGGAAGCGCTGTATGAAATTCGTCAGACCCGCGTGATTCTCTTCGAGGCGGCGCAGTTGGTGCGGCTTCAGCAAAGAGAGTGCCGTCTGCACTCTTGAAAAAAGCGCGGAACAGAAGATCAGAATAGCGATTGCACCCAGCACAACGGCCAGAGTAGGACGACTCATCTTCGCGATACCAAACCCCGCGCACCTTGCGTGGCCTTTCCGGCGCGAGGGACAGGGGAGGGCGGACGAAGTCCCTCCGGAGAGTTGGTGGTTCGTGGTTTGCTCATCCTCTGAGCCGCAAGCAAGTTAAAGCTCCCGATGAACAAACGCGAGAGGATTTCACAGGGGTTAGCCGAAGCGACTGGGGAAGAGGTGAACCCGGACCTGGCAGAGGTGGAAAGACACCCATACTACCGCGCGTTTTTTCGTTGCTGGAACGAACAGCGGTACTACGAAGCGCACGATGTTCTGGAACAGCTTTGGCTCAACACCAAGTCGCCGGATGCGGATTATTTCAAAGGATTGATTCAAGCCGCCGGGGCCTTCGTTCATCTTCAGAAGCAATTCGAGCATCCGTTGCATGCGAAGCACAGCAGGCGCTTGTCTCCTGCGGTGCGTTTGTTTCGGCTAGCGCAGAAAAATCTGGCGAACTTCGCGCCGTGGCATCACGCGCTCGATGTTGCCGCGCTTTGCAAGCTTTTGAGCCGGTACGCCGATGACATCTTCGCGTCCGATTATACAATCAATCCGTGGTCACCGGAAACCGCACCGAGGTTGAAGTTGGACGTCAGGTAAGGGTGGTTCGCCCGAACCGCCTGGGCGATTGAAGGCAATCGCCCTACCGCGTGAAGACCAATTTGATTCCCGCAATAACCAGCACTGTCGCGAGACAAAGGGAAATTGCGCGGACCGCAAAACGCCTGCTCCCCAGATGCGAGCCGATAATGCCGCCAATAATTGCCGCCGCTGCGAGGATGAATCCGAGCGAAGGGATGGTGCGGACTTTTGTGAAGTAGCCAACCAACCCGGCGATCGAGTTCACCCAGATGAACAGCGCCGAAACTGCGGCGGCTTGTCGGATGTGAGCCCAGCGACAAAAAAGCAGAACGGGAGTGAGAAAAATTCCGCCTCCCGTTCCGGTTAATCCTGCGAGAAATCCGAGCGCTGCGCCCACGCTTATCGCGACCGGTTGCGACGGAGGAGATGTTTGCGGCGGATCGCTACGGTGAACCAGTAGTCGCGCCGCGGAGAACAGCAGCACAACACCGATGAGAATCTTTAGGACCGAAGCGGATGGCTGCAAATAACCACCGAGATACGCTGCCGGAATGGAGAGCAGCGCGAACGGCCAAAACAGTTTCCACGAGAAGTACCCGGCGCGCCAAAACTGGAACGTGCCGATGGACGCAACCAAAATGTTAAGCACAAGCGCAGTTGGACGAATGACGATGGGCGCGATTCCAAACAACGTCATCGTTGCGATGTAACCCGATGCGCCCGCATGACCGACGGACGAGTAAAGTAATGCGATTACTCCGATCGCGAGGAAAAGAAGAACGAGATGTGTCGTGTCCACCAAATGACGAATGACGAATGCCCAAAAACAAATCAACGACAAATGACGAAACGGCGTGATTCGTTAGATCGTTACACTGTTGGATCGGATTTGCGGTGTAATCGTTCCGCGATTCAAGGTGGCGCAGCATGATAACTCGCTTCCGGTTTGGCATTCTGGCGTTAGTTTGGTTGGTGACAGCAAATCATAACGATGCTGGCCCGACACCGGTGGATGCCCGCCGCGCAGAGAGCCCCGCTACAAAAATGAGCGAGCACACGAACCGGCTAGCGCAGGAGAAGTCGCCTTACCTTCTTCAGCACGCACATAATCCCGTCGATTGGTATCCGTGGGGCGAGGACGCGTTCGCTAAGGCGCGCAGGGAAAACAAGCCGATCTTTCTCTCAGTCGGTTATTCCACGTGTCACTGGTGCCACGTCATGGCGCATGAATCATTCGAGAATGAAGAAGTAGCGGCGATCATGAATCGCGAATTCGTCAACATCAAGGTCGACCGCGAAGAACGTCCCGACGTTGACCGCGTTTACATGACCTTTGTTCAAGCGACGACAGGCAGCGGCGGCTGGCCAATGAGTGTTTGGCTGACGCCGGACCTGAAGCCGTTTGTTGGCGGTACGTACTTTCCGCCGGAGGAGCGATATGGTCAGCCAGCTTTCAAAAAAGTGCTGGAGCGGATCGCAACAGCCTGGAAGGAAGATCACGACAAAATTGTGGAGCAGGGGAGTAAGATCGTTGAGGCGCTCCGCGAGTCTCAATCAGCCGCACCGGGTGAGGGGAAAATCGACGGCTCAGTTGCAGATGCTGCCTATCGTCAAATCGATCGCAGTTATGATCCGAAGGAAGGCGGATTCGGTACTGCGCCGAAATTTCCACGGCCAGTCACGCTTAATTTCCTCACGCGATTCTACGCACGCGATCCCGAGAGCGAATCCGGTAAACACGCTCTCGACATGGCGCTATTCACGCTGCGCAAAATGGCTGCGGGCGGAATGCACGATCACATCGGTGGCGGGTTTCATCGTTACTCGGTTGATCGTTACTGGCACGTGCCGCACTTCGAGAAAATGCTTTACGACCAGGCGCAGCTCGCCATCGCCTATCTCGACGCGTACCAAATTTTAGTCGACCCTCACCTTAATCCTCTCCCTGGCCAGGGAGAGGCGGACGCGAAAGCGCCGGTGAGCGTCGAGTTCGAAGCAGTTGCGCGCGACATCCTCGATTACGTCGCTCGGGACATGACGTCGAAAGAAGGCGGCTTTTTCTCAGCCGAGGACGCCGACAGCCCCATTCCTGTAGCGGCGGTCTATGACCGCCGAGGGGATTCTACGCAAGAATCGGATGTCGGCGCTCACAGAGCGCCGCTACATAAGACCTCCGAAGGCGCATTCTATGTTTGGACGAAAAAAGAGATCGACGATGCGCTCGGTGCTTCGGCCGAGGTTTTCGATTTCCATTACGGCGTCCAAGCGCACGGCAACGCGCCGGAAGGAAGCGATCCACACGATGAATTCCGCGGGAAAAACATTTTAATCGAGCGGCACACGATCGCCGAGACCGCTCGGCATTTTAAGAAAAGTGAAGGGGAGATTGCGAATGTGCTCACGCAATCGCGCGAGAAGTTGTTTGGGATCCGACTGCTACGGCCGCGCCCCCATCGGGACGACAAAATTATTTCCGCTTGGAATGGTTTGATGATCTCCGCTTACGCTCGGGCTGCACAAGTAATCGATGAGCCGCGTTATCTCGAGATCGCAACGCGTTCCGCGAGTTTTGTGCGGACAAAGTTGTACGATCCATCACGCAAGATTTTGTATCGCAGTTACCGGGAGGGCCGAAGCAATATCGAAGGGTTCGCTGACGACTACGCGACGGTGATCCAAGGCCTTCTGGACCTTTACGAGGCATCATTCGATGTCGAATGGCTGAAGTTCGCGATTCAGTTGCAGGAGATACAGGACCGTCTGTTCTTCGACGAGAAGAGCGGCGGTTATTTCAGCAGTAGCGGCCGGGATAAAAGTGTGTTCGTCCGGATGAAAGACGATAACGACGGTGCCGAGCCTGCCGCTAGTTCTATCGCAGCGTCGAATCTGCTGCGGTTATCGCAGATCTATGACGATCCGAAGTTAGCTGAACGTGCGAAAAAAACGATCGATGCGTTCGCGACGATACTTTCGCAGTTCCCAAGCGGTATGCCGCAGATGCTCGTCGCCGTCGAGAACTCGTTAGGCAAGCCGCGCCAGATCGTGATCGCGGGGAAGAGGAATTCGCCGGAAACCAAAGCATTACTCAAAGAAGTGCATCGCCATTTTCTCCCAAACACAGTTGTAATTCTGGCCGACGCGAATGAAGGGCAGAAGTATCTCGGCGAAAGAAATGAAGCCCTCCGTGCGATGTCGCTGGTTGAAGGAAAACCAGCCGCGTACGTGTGCGAGAATTTCACCTGCAAAGCGCCGGTGACCGACGTAAAACGACTCAGCGACTCCACTGAAGCTGTAGGCCTTGGCCGGGCGCTTCGTTAGGCGATGCGGCCGCAGCAGTTCTTATATTTTTTCCCGCTGCCGCAGGGACAAAGTTCGTTGCGACCGACCTTCGGCAATGAACGGCGGATCGGCAGATCGATCGATACTCCGCCGTCGCCATCGCCGTCGCCGTCTCCACCGACTGCAGCCATCGCGCCAACTGGGTGGCGGATGCGCGCGTCGGCAGTTGCTGTTGGCGCGATTGGCCCTTCTTCGCGGAGCAGGAACTGCGGCAGCGTTGCGAGGAAATTCTCGAACGCTTGGAGATTGGAGGTGCTGCGGAACAGATTGTTCAGAACTTCATTCTTAATGTTCGCCATCAATTCGACGAACATGTCGTATGCTTCGGTCTTGTATTCGATGAGCGGATCCTTTTGCGCGTAGCCGCGGAGGTAAACGCCCTCGCGCAACGCGTCCATGCCGTAAAGGTGCTCCTGCCACAGGCGATCGATCGCATTCAGAATGATGTAACGCTCCAGGCTTTTTACGGCAGTCGGTTCTTCGTGACTCGATTTGCGCTCGTAAGCGTTCTTTATCCTTTCGATCAGAAACTGCGTGTTCTCTTCGGCGGTCCGGGTTTCGAATTGCGCTTTCTCCTTGGTCAGCCCTAGTGGAAACGTCGTGTTTACCCAGTGGATGAGTCCCGTGTAATTCGGTTCATCGCCGTCGAAATATTCTTTCACTCTTACCGGCACGGCTTCATGGATCACTTCGTAAATGTGCGTGCGCGGTTCCTCGGAATCGATGACTTCGTTGCGCCAGGTGTAAACGACTTCGCGCTGCATGTTCATGACGTCGTCGAAATCAAGTGTCCGTTTTCGGACGAGATAGTTGCGTTGCTCGACCCGTTTTTGCGCTGTCTCAACGGATTTGTTCAGCCAGCGATGCTCAAGCTCCTGACCTTCCTCAAGCCCGAAGCGCTCCATGATTCTTGTCATGCGATCGGCAGCGCCGAAGTTCCGCATCAGATCGTCTTCAAAACTCACGTAAAACCGTGATGCGCCCGGGTCGCCCTGGCGTGCGCAGCGTCCCCGTAATTGCCGATCGATTCGGCGCGCTTCATGCCGCTCGGTGCCGACGACCATCAGTCCACCGACTTCTATGACGCCCGACCCAAGCTTAATGTCGGTGCCGCGTCCCGCCATGTTGGTCGAAATCGTGACCGTGCCTGGTTGTCCGGCGCGCGCCACGATCTCGGCTTCCTGCATGTGGAACTTTGCGTTCAACACGTTGTGCGGAATTTTCTCCCGTTTCAGCATTCGGCTGAGCAGCTCGGAGGCTTCCACACTCACTGTACCGACCAGCACCGGCTGACTCCTCGCGTGAGCGTCTTTGATTTCCTTAATTACGGCGTTGTATTTTTCCCGGCGCGTTTTGTAGATGCGGTCGTTGTTATCCGTCCGCCGCACCGGCCGATTCGTCGGGATCATGTTCACGTCGAGTTTGTAAATGTCGTGGAACTCTGCCGCTTCCGTCTCGGCCGTGCCGGTCATGCCTGCGAGTTTCTGATAAAGCCGGAAATAATTTTGGATCGTGATCGTCGCCAATGTTTGGGTCTCACGATCGATCTGGACGCCTTCCTTCGCTTCAACGGCCTGATGCAATCCATCGCTCCAACGTCGGCCCGGCATTTTGCGGCCAGTGAATTCGTCGACAATCACGACCTTATTATCTTCGATGACGTACTGGACATCTTTCTCGAAGAGGCAGTAGGCGCGAAGTAGCTGCGAGATGTTGTGAATGCGCTCGGCCTGCGCGTCGCAGTGTTGTTGGCGCTCGGCTTTTCTCTTGTCCTTCTCCTCGGGCGAAAGCGTCTCGTCGAGATCGATCTCGGTGAATTCGTTAATTAGATCCGGCAAAACAAATGAGTTCGGATCATCGGGATTGAGAAAGCTACGGCCTTGCTCCGAGAGATCAGATTCGTTCGACTTCTCGTCTATGGTGAAGAACAATTCTTCCTTAAGCGCAAACAGTTCTTCTTTGCGCGTGTCCTGGTAAAAGGAAAGCTCAGCTTTATCGACAGCGCGGCGTTTATCCGGATCTTCCATCATCCGCAAAAGCTGTTTATTGCGCGGTTGACCGAGCTTTACCTTGAACATGAGAATGCCAGGATTGAATCTCGAAGCGGCGTTGCGAACATCGCCTTCGGTGATCTTTCCATCCTTACCGGTTCCCATTACCTCCGTGAGATGAACACGAAGGTCCGCTGCTAGTCTTTTAACCTCCGGCGAAATCTTTTCCCCTACCGGTTCTCTCGGCGTAAAAGTTGGAGTTTTTTCTTGATCGAATCGGTCGAATAACTCGATCGCTTCGCTCGCTACGCGGTTGCAAAGCATGTTTTGCTTCCGCACCAACTGCTCGATCAGCGGTTTCCATTTGTCGTATTGATGAGTGGAAATTGTCGCCGGGCCGCTGATGATGAGTGGCGTCCGCGCTTCGTCGATGAGAATGGAATCGACTTCATCGACGATCGCGTAGTAATAGCCGCGCTGCACCTGTTGTTCGCGCGTCGTGGCCATGCCGTTGTCGCGTAGGTAATCGAAGCCAAACTCGCTGTTCGTGCCGTACGTAATGTCCATCGCGTACTGCTCGCGACGCCGATCGGGTTCCTCATCGTGTTGAATGCAGCCAACCGTTAGCCCGAGGAAACTGTAAAGTTGCCCCATCCATTCCGCGTCGCGCCGGGCCAGGTAATCGTTTACCGTTACCAGATGCGCGCCGCGGCCGGTGAGCGCGTTCAGGTAAAGCGGCAACGTTGCGACCAAAGTTTTACCTTCGCCGGTCGCCATCTCCGCGATTCGGCCCCTGTGCAAAACGATACCGCCGAGTAATTGCATGTCGAAGTGCACCATGTCCCAGACCATCGGCTGATCGCACACCGTGAAGCTGTGTCCCCGGTCCTTGAGCCGGCGCGCGGCGTTTTTCACCACCGCAAATGCTTCCGGCAAAATTTCATCCAGCTTCATCCACTGCTCTTGCAGGTCCGGAATCTTCGAGAACTCTTCCTTCCAGCTCGCAGTTTTTGCCCGCAACTCGTCGTCCGACAAGCTCTTGAACTGCTCATCGAACTCGTTGATCCGGCGAACAGTCGGCATCAGACGCTTGAGCTCGCGCTGATTTTTCGACCCTAAAATTTTCTTTAAAATCCAAGCAACCATTTGAACCCGCAATATCGGTGAGATTCCGGCACTATCAATCCGTAGCCATGCCCCTCAAGGCCGTCGGGCTTTAAAAAACTTCGGAACTGGACCGGCCCCAGGCCGGTGGCTACAGGAAACACCGAAACGCGCTACAGAAATCTCCTCGGCAAATCGACTGCGCTCCGTAACAGGCGCAAATAATGGCTCCGCGAAATTTGGATCCCGCCAAACTGTTGGAGATGGGGCGTGAGCCATTGCGTGTCGAGGAGGACGAACTCGCAGGCGCGCAAATGTTCTACGAGCGCCAGGAGCGCAATCTTGGATGCATCGGTCACGCGATGAAACATTGATTCGCCAAAAAACGCGCCGCCGACTGCGACGCCATAAAGTCCACCGGCGAGCGTGTTTTCTTTCCAAGCCTCGACGGAATGAGCGTGACCAAGCTCATGCAATCGCGTGTAGCTGTCGATGATATCGCGATTGATCCACGTATTTTCGCGTTCAGCGCACGCCTGGATTACTGCCGAAAATGCCTTGTTGATAGTAAGTTTAAAGGGTTCTTTGCGCGCGAGACGGCGTAATGCGTGTGGCACATGAAAATCTTCCAGTGGCAGAACGGCGCGCGGGTCGGGCGAAAACCACTCAATCGAATCGTCGTTCATGGCCATCGGAAAAACACCGAGCCGGTAGCCCTGGAGTAAAAGTTCGGGATCGATCATGGTCGTTAAAGCCCTGAAACGCTAAACTGTCATTCCGAGCGAAGTCGAGGCTGCAACGCAGCGGACGAAGTCCGCGAGGCCACGCTTTCGATCCCGTTGCATTACTTTCGGTGGCGCGTCGGAATCCCTTCGACTCCGCTGCGCTCCGCTCTGAATGACCACTTCCTGCGTCAATTCTTCAACCTTCTTGCAATGAAATCGGCGCTTCATAAAATGAATGGATGAGGCCCGTTTCAGTTGCGCTGGCAATTGCATTGCTGGCGTTGAGCGGCTGCGCGGACCCGCTCGAACAACGCTCCGGGCAGGAAGTGCAAGAGCAGTTCGGGCGCGGCGTCACCGGTCAGGGAACGCTTGGCCCGATGGACCGGGGAGCCGACGATCCAGCGGCCGAGCATAGCGTGCCGCAAACGCATCCGTAGAATGTGAAGACCTCAGAACGCCGAACGCACTCGAAAATTCTCATCCTCGATTTCGGCTCACAGTACACGCAGGTCATCGCGCGCCGGATCCGGGAATGTCAGGTGTATTCAGAGATCATTGGCTTCGATACACCAGCAGCTGAAATTGCGGCAATGCAACCCAAAGGGCTGATCCTTTCGGGGGGGCCTGCCAGCGTTTACGACAAAGGCGCGCCTCAAGTCGATCCCGGAATCTTTTCGTTAGGTGTTCCAATATTAGGAATTTGTTACGGACTGATGCTGATGGCGCATCATCTTGACGGCCGCGTCGTTTTCACCGGGCGACGTGAATATGGCGCCGGCGTGCTGGCCATGGCGGAACGATCGGAACTCTTCGATGGATTAGGCAATCACCTCGATGTTTGGAACAGCCACGGCGACGAAGTAACGGCGTTGCCGCAAGGATTTCGCGTTATCGGAACAACCGATGGTTGCGATTTCGCAGCCGTCGAGGATCCGCAACGCAAACTTTACGGCCTCCAATTTCATCCCGAAGTTGCGCACACACCTAGAGGCAAAGAAATCCTGCAAAATTTCGTCTATCACATTTGCCACTGCGCGATGGACTGGACGATGGGCTCCTTCATCGAAGAAGCTTGCGCGCGCGTTCGGAAGCAAGTCGGCGACGACAAGGTCGTGCTCGGTTTGAGCGGCGGCGTCGATTCGTCAGTGACGGCCGCGCTTCTGCACAAAGCTATCGGCGATCAGCTCACGTGCATTTTCGTGAACAACGGTCTGCTGCGCGCGCGCGAGGAAGAAATCGTGCAGCGCGTATTCGGCGAAAATTTTCACATTAAACTTAAGTACGTCGACGCGTCAGAGCGATTTCTTTCGAAACTGCGCGGTGTCACCGATCCGGAGGCGAAACGCAAAATCATCGGCAACGAGTTCATCCGCGTGTTCGAAGACGCAATCGCCGATCTTGCAAAAACTGACGGCGGATCGCCGGTTTCCGATCACAAGTTCCGCTTTCTCGCACAAGGAACGCTGTATCCGGATGTGATAGAGAGCGTGTCCATCGAGGGGAACCCCGCGCAGGTCATTAAATCGCATCACAACGTCGGCGGGTTGCCAGAGAAAATGCATTTCAAACTGGTTGAACCGGTGCGGCAATTGTTCAAAGACGAAGTGCGCCAGGCGGGCCTGCAACTTGGTTTGCCGAAAGAAGTCGTTTATCGGCAGCCGTTCCCTGGGCCGGGCCTCGCCGTTCGGATTCTGGGAGAAGTCACGCCCGAGCGATTGTCGATCCTCCGCGAGGCGGACACGATCGTGCAAAGCGAAATGGAAGCCGCCGACTGGTATTACAAAGTCTGGCAATCATTTGCCGTTTTGCTCCCGGTGCAATCGGTCGGCGTTATGGGTGATCAGCGCACCTATGAAAACACGATCGCCCTGCGGATCGTGGAGAGCCAGGACGGCATGACCGCGGACTGGGTGCGTATCCCTTACGAATTGCTCGCGCGCATTTCCAACCGCATCTGCAACGAAGTCAAAGGCGTTAATCGCGTGGTTTACGATATCTCGAGTAAACCGCCGAGCACCATTGAGTGGGAGTAATCCTATTTTCGATTGCCGATTTTCGATTTAGAAAAGCTTGAATCAATCAATCTGCGCGATCTCGTGCATGAATTGGGAAAAATCTTTGCCGTTGCGCGCTGCGTGATTGAGCGCGTCGAGGCGAGCGTCCATCGCGGCTTCGGGCAGGGCGACGCGGTGTGAGTAGGCGCCCTTTGAAAAGACGACTTCATCCCATTGAATGGACGAGATCTCGTCGTTGAAACGCGCCACCGCGCGGCCACGGAAAAACGCGCGCGTGGTTTCCGGCGGATTAAAGATTGCAGCCTTGATTTCGTCCTCAGTCGTGACGCGGCGCATCAGACCTTTGCGGACCAATTCGTAGTACAACCCGTGGTCGAGATCGAGATTGTGATACTCGAGGTCGATCGATTGCAGCCAGGGATCGCTCCAGGAAAGTTTCTCGTCCTGCTGCAACGCATCGAGCAGGAATTTTTTGGCGGACCAATCGACGCGGTCTCGCGTTGACATCGGGTCGCGTTCGAGATCGTTCAGCACATTTTCCCATTCGCACAAAATCCATGCATGCTCGTCGTCAGGTGGATTGCGCCACAGCTTGCTGGCGGCGCGCAAATAAATTCGTTGCACATCAATGGCAGAAATTTTGCGGCCGTCCTTCAATTCGATGATCCAATCGTAAGTTTGATCGCGACTAATCGATTTGTTGGTGTCAACCGGTTGCGCAATTTCCAACTGTGGCGCTTCCCCACGCTCGATCAGATCCAGCACAAGCGCGGTGGTCCCAATCTTCATCGCTGTGGCCCATTCGCTCATGTTGGAATCGCCCAGGATCACGTGAAATCGGCGGTAGCGGCTCGCATCCACATGCGGCTCATCGCGCGTGTTGATCAGCGGACGACGATTCATCGTGTCGATGCTCACCACCACGCTGAAAAAATCGGCGCGTTGCGAAATTTGATAGATTCCCGGATCCCCCTGGCTGCTCTCGCCCTCAATCCCCATTTTCCCCGCGCCGGAGAAAATCTGGCGAGTGACAAGAAACGGCAGGATGCCAGTGACGATCCGATCCCACGGGATATCGCGGGTCATCAGGTAATTGTCATGGCAACCGTAGCTGTGGCCGGCAAAATCGGTGTTGTTCTTGTAAAGGCGAACCTCGTAGCCATGCGGTAATTTTTGATTTCGGCGGCGTGCGCATTCGGCGAGGATTCGCTCGCCAGCTTTATCCTGGGCGGCGATCTGCTGGAGAGTTGTGCACTCTGGCGTCGAATATTCCGGGTGCGCGTGATCGTTGTAGAACCGCGCGCCGTTTGAAAGCACGAGGTCGCTTTTTATTTCCTCGAAGCTGAGTGGGCGACGTTTGTCGATCTCGTAGTAAGCCGATTCGTCGGTGTCCTGAAGTAATTCCCGGGCGCGAAATCCGCGTGCATCGAGGTGCGGATCTTCGAGGTCATAATCCCATTTCATCAACGCGCCGTGATCGGTGTAACGGCGCACCAACTCGATCGATTCGGCCACGACATCCACCGTCTCCGCACCAGACAGCGTGATGCCGTACTCCGTCTCCAGCCCAAAGACGCGTCTCATTGTTAGTCTACTCTGCTGTCGTGCTGAGCTTGCCGTCTATCCTTCACGCACATCGTCACAAAATAATTAATCGAGTTTTCCCAAGGCAGGCGGATTGCTGATAACCGCGGGGGTTACGCCATATACGCGGGAAGCCGTCAGCTTCCCCTACAGTCTGGAATCACCGTTTCCACGCGCATTAGATCACCGACGTTGTGCGCACGCCGTCCGCCACTGGCCTAACCGGTGAAATCTTCACGACGTTTTCCGGATCGTAATCGATCAGTTTGAGCCAATCCTCGGTAATGTCGGTGGCCGGGAAAATGTCGTTCTCCGCGTACTCCGCGTTGAAGGCGAGTTGGAGGTCGGTTTCCCGAATTCCTTCATCCTGTTGAGTTCCGATGGCCCGTTTGATGGCGATCGCTTTCGCGCGTTCCACGATCGAGGCGATGATCGCGCCGCTGATGAGATCGCTGCGGTAAAGCGTTTCTTTGCGACCGCTGCGCAGGGTCACTTCCAAAAATTTATTTTCATCACGGCGCGCAAATTGCCAGTCAACAAACCGCTCGACCAATCGTTCGATGGAGGCGCCGATTCCATCAGCCTCCTTCGCGAGCACGCCATCGTATGGCAAACTGTCAGTGAGATAGATGCGGTAAATTTCGCGCGTGCCTTCCTTGTCAGGACGATTGATTTTAATTTTTCGGTCGATCCGGCCCGGACGCAAAATTGCTGGATCAATCAGATCCGCGCGGTTCGAAGCGAGAATGATCACGACGTCATTGAGCGAATCGATTCCGTCCATCTCCGAACAGAACATCGGTACCAGCGTGGAAAGAATGTTCGAGTGTCGCGATGCGCGTCGTGTGCCGAGGATCGATTCGGCTTCGTCGATAAAAAGGAATGGCATGAAATCCTCTTTTCGTTTCTCGCGCGCGGTGGCAAAGATTTCGCGCACCATTCGTTCCGATTCGCCTACCCACATGTTGAGGATCTCGGGACCCTTCACGTGCATGAAATATTCGCGCATCTCAGTCCCGGTTTTCGCGCCGAGTTGCTTCGTCAAATTGAATGCAGTCGCCTTGCCGATGAGCGTCTTGCCGCAGCCCGGCGGGCCGTAAAGCAGAAAACCTTTCGGCGTAGCGTGTTGAAATCTACTGAAAAGGTCAGGATGCAGGAGTGGCAACTCGATCGCGTCCTTGATTGCTTGCAGCGCCGTTTCCTGGCCGCCGACTTTTTCCCACGGCAGAGCCGGCACGGTGTCGAGGTAATATTCGTCCGATTTAGGGCTCGAGAGCATCTCCAACGCCATGCGGTAATTGGAGTCAACGCGGACTTCGTCGCCTGATTTCAAGCTGGAGTGGACAAGTTCTGAGGAGCGCTGCAGCACCATGGAATGCAACCCGTGCTCCGAGCCTACGCGCAATCTGTCTTTGCCCATGATCTCGGTGATTTTTGTCACCGGGCCTGCTGTCTCGAATCCCAAATCACCGACAATGACGAATGCTTCGTTGACCAACACGCGTGTGCCTTTTTTCAATCTCGCGAGCGGTATGCGCGGATCGACATTGCAATAATAATCTGCGCCGCCAACCACGATATGCGCAGTCTCCTTCGAAGTGGCGCCGAGAAACGTGCCGATCCGGTTCGCGGGGGAAGTCACTTTTTTGACGACTTCCTCAAGCTTCTCAATCATCCGGCGCGCTTCGACCATCGTTTCCTGCTGATCGAGAATCTGCGGGCGCAACTGCAACAATTCGCGCCGAAGTGGATCGCCTGGCGGCAGTGATCCGATCAATTGATCGAATGAATCGAGAAGAGTTTCCGGACCTGGGTTTCCTTCCCCTCCCTGCAATCCCTCACTGCGCTCGTCGCTCATTTGGTTTGGGTCAATCCGCCGAACCGAGTTAAGTATACCGTCATCAGGCGTGTTCGCAATGTTCGACGCTACGCATCTCCAAATGTTCAACCAACCGCGACGTTAAACGTCGCGGAAAAGTGCAATTTCCAAGCTCCGAACATCCGGGAAAACCCGATCTGAAAAGATTCAACATCCAAACCCGCGAAACACCCTGTTGGCGCATTGGAGATTCTTTGGAATTTAGATTTTGGAACTTGGAATTTCCCGGCGAATTTGCAAATTCCGCGAGGCTGGACTGCTCGCGTGAGTTGCAGTAAACCGCCAGGCCGCTAACGTTCGCTTCTCGTCGGGAGCCTTAGCTCAATTGGTTAGAGCGCCGCCCTGTCACGGCGGAGGTTGCGGGTTCGAGCCCCGTAGGCTCCGGTTTCTCAACGCGATTTCTCTGCCGCCGCTGCTGGAATTAAAGCCGGTTTGCGCTAGACTGGGCGCAGCGTTTTTCCCCAGGTGCAACACAACGAAGATTATGTGCTCGGAGTTCTCCAGGACGGAGGACTCCTCACCCGCAAACAAGTCGATGGCGCACGCTCGCGTCTGAACGGCGAGCCTGGCGTGCTCGAGGTTTTGATTAACGACGGCGCCCTGTCGGAGGTGGACGTCTCGCGCACGCTCGCTGCGCAGGCGCACATGGATTGGATCGATATCTCCACGATGATCATTCCGCCACAGGTTATCGGCGAGATCCGGGGCGAAGATGCGCGGCGGTTCAAAGTGATCCCGGTCGCTTTTGGCGAGAGCGGGCTCGTAGTCGCAGTCGGCAACCCGTTGGACATCGATACGATCGACAGTTTGGGTTTTCTCCTCCAACGCGAGCTGGAGCTGGTTTGCACGAGCCCGAAAAAAATTCGGGAAGCGCTGATCAAATATTACGGCACCGCCGATGAAGCGGCGGACGTCCTGCAAAAGGAACTTGGCGAGGACATCGACCTTGGTCTGGAGCTTGGCGATGGTACGGAAGCGAGCGCAATCGATGAAGCGGACGCGCCGATTGTCCGGCTCGTGTCGATGTTACTGATCGAGGCGCACCGAGCCGGTTCGAGCGACATTCACCTGGAACCGATGGACAAAAAGTTTCGCGTCCGATTTCGCGTCGACGGGGTTCTGCAGGAAATGCAATCGCCGCCGAAGCGTCTGCAATCAGCCATTATCAGCCGGCTCAAGATCATGACTGGATCGATGAGCATTGCGGAGAAACGTCTGCCGCAGGATGGCCGGATCCAGGTAAGGATTAAAAAGAAACCTATCGATCTTCGCGTCTCGACGATGCCCAGTAATCATGGGGAGAGCATGGTTTTACGCATCCTCGATAAATCGAGCTTAAAGCTTGGTCTGCCGGAGCTTGGATTTTTCTCTGACGACCAGGAAACGTTCGAGCGTCTGATGCGGCTCGCGGATGGAATTGTCTTGGTGACCGGACCGACCGGCTCGGGAAAAACGACCACGCTTTACGCCTGCCTCAATTACATCAACAAACCGGACCGCAAAATCATCACCGTCGAAGAACCAATCGAATATCAGATGACCGGCATCAATCAGGTGCAGGTGAACACGGAGATCGGGATGACGTTTCCAGCCGCGTTACGTTCCATCCTGCGCCAGGCGCCGAACATCATCATGATCGGTGAAATTCGCGATCTCGAGACTGCAAGCATCGCCACCAACGCGAGTCTCACCGGCCATCTAGTTTTTAGCACGCTGCACACGAATGACGCGCCTTCTGCCGTCCCGCGTTTGATTGATCTGGGCGTGCAACCGTTTCTCGTCGCTTCCTCTGTCCGCGCGGTGATGGCGCAAAGGCTGATTCGTCGTTTGTGTAGCAACTGTAAACAACCGGGTGAACTTACGGACACTGAGTTGCGCGCGCTTGGGGTCGAGGCTGCTCAGCTCTCAGAAGCTCAGGTCATGAGGCCAGTCGGCTGCGAGCTGTGCCGTCAGATCGGCTACAAAGGACGAATGGGCATATTCGAAATTTTTGTGATCGACGACGAAGTGCGACACATGATCAATAAGCGCACCTCGACCTTTGTTCTTCGACAACGAGCACGCGAACTCGGGATGCGAACGTTACGCGAAGACGGCGTGCGCAAAGTCCTGGCCGGCCTGACTTCTGCCGACGAGGTCATCTCCGTCACTGTCGGCGACCTGAGCTGAGGCCGGCATTGTTAAATCGTGAATTGTTACATCGTTTAAATGACTGAAAAACAACTCGCCGAATTTTTTGTCGAGCAGCGCGTACTGCAACCGTCACAGGCGGATGACGTGTTGAGCGAGGTGGAATTGAATGGAAAATCGGTTGCGCAAGCGATGATCGACGGCGGCTTTATCGATGAGCCGAGCTTTTATGAAACGATTGCCAACGGCCTGGGCACGGAATTCGTCGATCTGAGCGAACGCGAGATCGCGCCGGAGATTTTGCGTTTCGTTCCCAGCGGCCTGGCGCGGTTGCACGGCGCGCTGCCGATTGACATGAACGAAACTGCGCTGCGGGTGGCGCTGGTCGATCCGTTTGATTTGCATATCGCTGAGGACCTGCGCTTCGCACTTGGCAAAGACGTTCAGGTAGTCGTGTCGCCGCCTGAGCAAATCGAGGAGCTGATCAAGCAGTATTACGGCACCGACACGACGAGCATGGAGGAAGTGCTCAAGCAGCTCGGCGAAGCCGGTGAAGCGCTGCAATTGCGCGAGACCGACGGCGACGCTGCGGTGGAAGCGGAGGCGAACGCGACGCCGATTATCCGTTTTGTGGATTTAATTCTTTATCAGGCCATCCAGGACCGCGCGAGCGACATTCACTTCGAGCCATTCGAAAACGAATTCAAAATCCGCTATCGCGTCGATGGTGCGCTTTACGAGATGTCGCCGCCGCCGCGGCATCTGGCGCTGCCGGTGATTTCGCGCGTGAAAGTCATGGCGAACATGAACATAGCCGAGAGACGGCTGCCGCAGGATGGCCGGATTCAAAAGCAAATCGCGGGGCGCAGCGTTGATCTGCGAGTTTCAACCTTGCCGACGCAATTTGGCGAAAGCCTCGTGCTACGCGTGCTGGATCGCAGCATCGTTAACCTGGATCTCGAAGCGCTCGGGATGCCGGATTACATCTACAATTTCCTGCTCGAAATGATCGAGCGACCGAACGGAATTTTCATTGCCACCGGACCGACCGGCTCGGGAAAAACGACGACGCTTTACTCCTGTTTGCGCAAGATCAACACAATCGATTCGAAGCTCATCACTGCGGAGGAACCAGTCGAATACGATCTCGAAGGCATCGTTCAGGTACCGGTGAACGAAGCGATCGGCTTAACCTTTGCGCGCGTGTTGCGGCACTTCCTACGGCAGGACCCCGACCGCATTATGGTTGGCGAGACACGCGATCTCGAGACGGCGCAAATTGCAATTCAGGCGTCACTCACCGGACATCTGGTCTTTACGACACTGCACACCAATGATGCGCCGGGTACGATTACGCGTTTGATCGACATGGGCGTGGAACCGTTCCTCATTTCGTCCACGCTTGAGGCGGTCCTTGGTCAGCGATTGTTGCGCAGCATCTGTGCTCATTGCCGCGCGCCGTACCGGCCGAACGACGCTCTATTGGCGGAGCTCGGCGTTTCTCGCGGCGACATCGGTGACAAGCAATTCTTCTATGGCAAAGGTTGCGAGGCGTGTAACAACACCGGCTACAAAGGACGGAAAGGAATTTACGAGCTCTTGAAGATCACTGATCCAATTCGTGAATTGATCAACGAACGCGCGCCGACCGTGACGATCAAACAAAAGGCGATCGAGCTTGGAATGACTACCCTGCGCCAGGACGGCTTACGCAGCATCTTTGCAGGCGACACGACGATAGAAGAAGTGCTGAAATACACATAAACCATGACGAGGCAGTGATGCTCGACATAAACCGCTGATGTAATTAGAATACGCCCCCATGCCACGCTTCAACTATGTAGCTCTTGACGCCCGGGGACAGGAAGCGTCCGGATTACTCGAAGCCGTCTCAAGCAACGCAGCAATCAGTCAACTGCGTCAGGCAGGTTATTTTCCAACCAGCGTCATCGAGGAGGCCATAAGCAGCTCCGACGGAAAGGAAGCTCGCCGACGGGCAGCAACGGTCGAGCGGACGACGAAACCGCGCGTGAAAAAGGGCATCGTTCTTTTCCAGCGCAAAAAGGTTAAGTCGAAGATCCTAATGGTCTTTACCCGTCAACTGGCGACGCTGATCGATTCCGGCTTGCCGCTACTGAGAAGCTTAAACGTTCTAGCAAAGCAGGAACGCGACAAGGTGATGAAAAAGACAACCGAACAGGTTGCCGACTCTGTGCAGAGCGGCAGCACGTTCTCCGACTCACTGGCCATGCATCCGAGGATCTTCAACGATCTGTACGTCAATATGATCAAAGCGGGCGAGGTCGGGGGCGTGCTTGAGTTGGTGCTCAACCGGCTTTCCGAATTTCAGGAGAAAGCCACGAAGATTAAGAACAAGGTGATCTCGGCGATGGTGTACCCAATCATCGTGATGGTGATGGCGATGGGAATCCTGTGTTTCCTCCTCGTGTTCATTGTGCCGCGGTTCGAAGCAATTTTTCACGACCTGCTCGGCGACAAACCCCTGCCGCCCGTGACGCGGTTCGTTCTCGCTGTTAGCGGGGCCATGACGGACCATGGTCTGGTTTTGCTCGGAGTCGTCGTCGCGCTTGGGGTCATTTACAAATTGATCGGCCGCACGCGTGGTGGGCGCCTCGCGATTGACGCTTTCAAACTGCGCATGCCGCTCTTCGGCAATTTGAACCGAAAGACGGCAATCTCCCGTTTCGCGCGCACACTGGGAACATTGGTCACGAGCGGTGTTCCGATATTGCAGGCATTAAACATCACTCGCGAGACCGCGGGTAACTCCGCCCTCGCGCGGGCAATCGCACGAGTGCACGACAGCGTGAAAGAAGGCGAATCGATCGTACAACCGCTGGAAGCCAGTAAAATGTTTCCCCCGATGGTGGTCAGCATGGTCGACGTGGGAGAAGAGACCGGCAAACTTCCGGAAATGCTTCTGAAGGTCGCGGACGTCTATGATGATGAGGTCGACAATGCTGTGGCTGCGCTCACGTCGATGCTGGAACCAATCATGATTATCTTCCTGGCGGTGGTCGTCGGCACGATCGTGCTGGCTCTCTTTACGCCGCTAATCAGCATCATGACCGGCTTGCAAAACCAGTGATCGGCTCATCGAAATGGCAAAGGCAAAATAACGAATGACTAAAAAAGTTTCCCCCAAAACGTGTAGAGGCGTTCGCCGTGGCGAACGCCTAGCGAATTGCTCCCGCGATCGCTGCGATCGCCGCTACAACGCCTTCACCCTAATTGAGCTAATAGTCGTCGTCAGCATCATCGTTGTTCTTAGCGCATTGGTTTTAAGCACGGCTGGCTACGCGCGGAAGAAAGGCGCTCGGGCCCGGGCAGAAACCGAAATCGCCGCGATGTCTGCGGCGTTGGAAAACTACAAGGCGGATAATGCAATTTATGTTCGTGATTGCACGACGACAGATGCACTAGTTGCAAGTTCTTCAGGGGATCCAACTAACTATCAAAACTCGAGTCTCTACCTTTATAAGCAACTGAGTGGAGACACTAATGCGAATCTACAGCCACCTGCGGGCGCGAAGAGTTACTTTATGTTCAAATCGATTCCACCTTCCACTGACGGAACCTCTTCTAATGGAATGCTTTCGATCACTCGCACCACGAACGGAAACAATGTCAGTTACACAGTCAATTTCATTTGTGATCCGTTCCGCAACAGCTACGGCTATTCCACCTTATCTGCTAACTACCTTGACTGGCAAAACTATGATGCCTGCGTAAGCGGCGGAGGCAGCTGCCAGCCACCAAGTTGCCCGCGACCAAGTTCCCCCGGATATAATTCAACATTCGATCTCTGGAGCACCGCTGGCACAACTAGCGGGAGCATAGCTGACAGAAATCAGTGGATCAAAAACTGGTAATCTCACTGGCCTGTGGGCGGTCCCGTTCAAACCGTTTTAACTCTGACGGCTCAAAGGGCCGTGGCTACAAATTGTTGGCGATCTTCAATTCGCATCTGACAATCCACAATTTAGGATTCCCCGTCACCCTTCGGTTGTGCGCACCACGACTTCGACGCGGCGATTGGGACTTTGCTCTTCGATTGAGCCGCTCGGGGACGAACGGAATTTCGTCGCACCGTATCCGCGCGTTTGGATTTGCGCAGGATTGATCTGCATCGCCTCCACCAGATAGCGCTTTACGCTGTCGGCCCGGCGCTGGCTCAGATTGAGATTGTATTCGAATGTGCCGAATGAATCCGTGTAGCCTTCGACGGAAAAGGTCGCTTTCGAATTGCGCTGGATGAGCGTGCCCAGCTTTTGCAGCTGACCGATGGCGCTCGATTGTAGCACGTCGCTGTCGTACTCAAAAAGTTGATCGTCCGGCAGACGCAATTTCGTGCCTGACCCGAGAGGACCTTTTTGCGCAAGCAACTGGTCCAAATCGCTGAAGCCCGGTGCGTGTCCTTTGTTCGGACCGGCACTATCTCCAGGCAGCTTACTTGTGAACGTGTTTGGCCGCTTGATCGCCGTGCTGGTGGCCAGCTCGGTTCCGCTCAGGGCAGGCTGTGGACGGCCGGACACGGAGCTATTGTTCAGCAACGATTGCTCATGCACCGCGTTTGGATCGCTGGAAAGAGTTTGCGCCGTGGAACGCTCAATCTCGGTCAGCACAGAATTAACGTCCGGTTGGTCCACCTTCGGTTGGTCGGGCAAAACGTCGCGCATGTCGTCTGGAAGCGCCGTGCTCGCTTGAACTTCCTGCAGCAATTTGTCGAACGATTTCTTCTCATCCGGCAATTGTACGTCGGTATTGTCAGGGTTCGGTTTCGCGGCCGGATCGATTTGGTCGGCACTGCTCTTATCCAGGTTCGAATCAAAAACGCGCTTCACCTTAAACGTCGGCGTCTGCTCGTTTTGGGCGAACACCGCGTCAGCAGAAGCGAAACGTGTGCGATAAAAATAAGTGCACAGCGCGAAATGTATCGCCAGTGACACAATTAAGCCGAGCCAGAGCCAGTTGCGTTCCTTGCTACCCGTCAGCAAACCTTCGGTCTCGAAGCGGCCGAGTTCGTCGAAATCGGAAGCCCTCATGCGGTTGGAAAGATACCACAGTTCGATGACGAAGCACGAATGCCGAACGACGAAGGAATCACGAATCTAAATCGGCGGCCACTCAGCGTTCGTCACTCGTGTGTGATGTCGAGCGAAGTCGAGACAGCCTTGATTTCATCCGCAGTTCTACGTGTTCGCTCAATAAAAGCACGGGCGGCGTGGCGTATTTCCTCGGCCACACGCGCTTCGGGCGACACAAATTTCGGGGTGAACCAGGGAAACAATCCAATCAAATCGTGCGTGACCAGAATTTGTCCGTCGCAATGCTCGCCCGAGCCGATCCCGATCGTGGGGATGCCGATCGCATTAGTGATCTGCTTAGCGACATCGGCTAGGACAATTTCGAGCACCACGGAAAATGCTCCGGCGTCTTCCACCGCACGAGCGTCCGCCAGCAATGCTTCGACTTCCGATTGCGTGCGGCCTTTGATTCGGTAGCCGCCTTGCTCGCGCACACTTTGCGGCAGCATGCCGATGTGTGCCATAAACGGTATTTCCGCCTGGGTGATCGCCTCGATCTGTGCAACATGACTTACACCGCCTTCGAGCTTCACCGCTTGCGCGCCGGCCTCGACAAATTTCCTGGCGGTCTCCGCGGCTTGCGCCGGGGTGTCGTAAGTGTGAATTGGCATATCCGCGACGAGCAACGCTTGTTTGACCCCCCGCGCCGCCGCGCGCGTGTGATGCAGCATCTCGTCCAGAGTTACATTCGTAGTGTCCGGATAACCCAGAACTACCATGCCAACGGAGTCGCCCACGAGGATGATGTCGATGCCACTCTCATCGAGCAAACGCGCAGTGGGATAATCGTACGCCGTGAGCGCGGCAATCTTCTCACCGCGATGCTTCATCTGGCGAAAATCTTTCATTGCGCTTGCTCGCAAGATCAACTGCCCATTTCAGAACGCAAGCTTAGCAGAAAGCGGCGCCGCTCCGCCGGTTTTGCATGTCTCTATCTACCAGCTCTCCGCAAAGCGAACGACTGAACCAGAATCCTTAAAATCAGCCAGCAAGTCGCTGACAGTTTTCTTCTCGCCCAATAAAAGCAACTCCGGCCGGATATCGGCCAGCGGTCGAAGCACGAAGGTTCTTAAGTGCAGCCTCGGATGCGGCAGTTGCAATCGTTCGTCGTTGATCCGTTGGTTTCCGCAGTAAAGCAGATCGATATCAATGGTTCGCGAAACATTCTGTGGATGATCCCGTTTGCGGCCCAGCACTAGCTCGATCTGAATCAGTTGCTCAAGCAAACGCGGGGGATCGCCTTCATACTCAAATTCAACGACAGCATTCAAAAATTTTCCGGCGCCCGGTTCGCAACCGACTGGTTCAGTCTCATAAATCTCCGAGGAAAGAATCGGCGGCTTTACATTTGTGAGATCGAAAATTGCCTTTCGCGCTGCGCGCAGATTCTCGAGGCGATCGCCAATATTCGATCCGAGTGCGACTCCGGTTCTCATTTTCCTTCTGTCATGTCGAGCGAAGTCGAGACATCCCGTGTTCAAATCTAAAGGCGACGCAACGGGATTGAAAGCCTGGCCTCGCGGACTTCGTCCGATGCGTTGCAACCTCGACTGCGCTCAGAATGACAAACCAACTACAGCCCCAGCACATCCTGCATCGAGTACACTCCCGGCCGTTTATCCACGATCCATTTCGCTGCGCGTAATGCGCCTCGCGCAAAAATTCCACGATCTGCTGCGTGATGCGTTAGCTCCAAGGTTTCGCCGGGTCCTTTGAAAATTACGCTATGCTCGCCGACAACTTCACCCTCGCGAATTGATTGAATCGGTATTTCGCTGCTTCGCACGCCTTTCAAAATCTCAGCCAGTGTCTTGGCTGTCCCGCTCGGCGCATCTTTTTTCATTTTGTGATGCGTTTCGACAATTTCCGGATTGAAATCCGAGCCGAGGAACTCGGCAGCTTTTTTCGTCAGCCAAAAGAGCACGTTGACTCCCACGCTGAAATTCGATGCCAAAACGATCGGTACCGAGTGCGCTGTCTCTTCAATCGTTTTGCGTTGCTGCTGAGAGTGGCCGGTCGTTCCAATGACGAGCGACTTGCCATGCTGTGAAGCGGCGCCGCAGATTTCATCGATGCTGTCTGCCTGACTAAAGTCGATTGCTACGTCGCAATTTTTCATCGCCGGTTCGATTGAATTGCCCAGATCGCATTGCGCGGCGATCTCGATTTCCCCGTCGCTTTGCGCCAAATCGAGCACAGTTTTTCCCATGCGTCCGGCCGCGCCGATGAGCAACACGCGCACGGGAGAATTCTTCATGGTCACCGCGCAGCCAGCTATCGCTTCGATTCGAAGTCTTCCAGCGTTTTACGCAGGCGCGCCTGGTTCGCTTCGCTCATTTCACACAACGGCAAACGAACTTCAGGCGACATAGCACCGCGCCAGCCAAGCGCTGTCTTCACAGGAACCGGGTTAGGCTCGATGAATAAATCTTTGAACAGCAGCAGCAGTTTCCTGTGTGATTTCTCCGCCGATTTCAAATCGCCTGATTCGCAGGCGCGCACGAGGCCGCACACTTCAGATGGAAACAAATTCGAGGCCACGCTCACGACACCGACAGCCCCGACGGCCATAAACGGAAGGGTGAGCGAATCGTCGCCGCTCAAAATCGTAAATGCATCGGGCAAATGCGGGCGCAACTCACCAACGCGCTCCACGCTACCGCTTGCTTCTTTGATCGACACGATGTTGCGGCAATCCTTGGCCAGACGAGCTACGGTCTCGGGCAGGATATCCACGCCGGAGCGTCCGGGGATGTTGTAGAGCATGATCGGCAACGACGTGGCGTCGGCGATTGCTTTGAAATGGCGGAAGAGTCCTTCCTGGCTCGGCTTGTTGTAATACGGTCCAACGAGCAGCGCTGCGTCCACTCCGAGCTTCTCCGCTCGCTTCGTATCGGCGATGGCATGCTGTGTGGAATTTGAACCTGTTCCTGCGAGCACGAGGCAACGTTTGTTCGCCTTTGCGACTGCAACGCCGATCAATTGTTCCCGTTCTCCATGAGAGAGCGTTGGTGATTCGCCGGTCGTGCCGATCGCGACGATCCCAGTGACACCTGCCGCGATTTGTGTTTCGATCAGTTGTTCGAATGCAGAAACGTCAATGCCGCCATCGCGAAACGGCGTGACCAAGGCCGTGAATGTGCCACGAAACATATTTTTCTAGGCCACAAACTTACACGGATAAAACACAGATCAGAAAGGAGTCAGGTTCAAATCTCTATCGTTCCCTCGAAAACAAATTCCGCCGGACCGGTGAGCGTGACGTTGCGGAAACCTCCCTCGACTTTCTCAAAACCTACCTGAAGTTCGTCACCGCCCCGCGCTAGTACCGTGATGGGACTGCTGCTTTTCTCATTGGCGGCGAAAATGAGCGCGCTGGCGACGATTCCTGTCCCGCACGCGAGCGTTTCGTCTTCCACGCCGCGTTCATAGGTGCGGATGGCGATTTTGTTGGGTCCGCGCTTTTCGATGAAGTTCACGTTTGCGCCATTCGGCGAAAACATTTTGTGATGGCGAATTGCTGCGCCATCGCGTCGCACATCAGCATCATCGATTTTAGAAACGGGGATCACGACATGCGGGACACCGCTGTTGATGAAGTGAACCGTCTTGTTTTCAGCTGCAATGGGTAAGTCGACGTTGAGTCGCAGAGCAGTGGGCTCGGTCATTCGAAGGGTCACCAAATCGTCTTTCAATTCTGCGGAAATCACGCCGGCTGGTGTTTCAAAGGAAATTCTTCCCTTCTGTCCACCGACTTTATTTGCAAAGCGCGCGAAGCAACGCGCGCCGTTACCGCACATCTCCGCTTCTCCGCCGTCAGCATTGAAATAACGCATTCGAAAATCTGCGCGGTTTGTTGGCCTTTCGAGTAACAGGATGCCGTCGGCGCCGATGCCGCGGTGCCGATCACACAATTGCGCGATTTGGCTGCGATCCAAATCAATGCCTCGAGTCCTGTTATCAAACAGGATAAAATCGTTCCCGGCGCCGTTCATTTTCGTGAAGCGCAGCATGCACTTCGTTTAGCACACGTCCGGCGGCAACGCCAACGCGGTGCGTGATGTTTCGCGCGTCCGTTGCGGGATCGCGTTTCGGTGTTTACTTATCCGCCGGTGAACAAGCTCTGTGTATGTTTCCTCACGGCATTTATTGCTGTCACGTCGCAGTTCTCGTTCGCCGGCGATTGCAATGATCTGGTTCTAGAGCAGGTCAGGCAGATGCCGAAAGGCGGTAGTTACTCTGTTTCGCATTTTGCAAAGATTCGCCTGCAATCCTCGGCACATTTTGAGTCGGGGAAATTCTTTGTCATTCCCGCGGGGCCGAGTTTCTGTTCGGGCGCAACGTATTTGGTGTTTATCCGAACGATCGAAGCTTTGCGCGAACGTGGTCAACTTAATCTCGACTACGGCACGCTTGAGCGCTTGATCATTCGCGACCAGCGCGATGGAGAAGGCGTCTGGGGCCGCTGGAACGCAAATGGCCCAGGTACGGCGCGTCTCTTTCACGAACTGCGGCTCGGTCGCAACTTCGACAATATCGATCAAGCCAAGCCCGGCGATTTCATGAAAATTTTCTGGTCGCGCCAGGTGGGAAGAAACGAGCACGGACATTCCACGATTTTCCTGGGAACGGAGAATCGCCCAGACGGTCAGTACGTTCGGTATTGGTCGAGCAATGTTCCCTCCGGTTACGGTGAGAAGAGCGTGCCGCGAAGCAAAATCGCGTACGCACTTTTTTCGCGTCTCGAAACGCCGACCAATCTGGCGCGAATCACCAGCGCGCCTTCTGTTGACACGTATTTGGCCTCTCTTCTCCGAAGTCGCTCCAGTGTTTCAGAGGCTGGCGCGAAGTGCGGGCTATAGTGGCCTGTTACTCAATGCGTCGTCCGGCGTAGAAGTGGTGGTAGGCGCGCAACAGTTCGGCCGCGGAATGCGCTTGCCTTTCGAAAGGCTTGTCTCTAAAGTGGTTACATGCTTCTCGAAACCTTAAAACGTCATTGGTGGATTCCAGTTTTACGGGGTGTCGCTGCAATTATCTTCGGAGTAATCGCGTTTACTCATCCAGTTATGGCTGCCGCGACGCTTGTGCTGCTCTTTGGAGCGTGGGTGTTGATTGATGGTATTTTTCGCGTCGTAGGCGCGATTGGGCATCATGCTTCGGATTCGGATTGGGGATTCAATCTGATCATCGGAATTCTCGGAATCATCGTCGGCTTGCTTACTTTCCACGCTCCGGCAATAACCGCGCTTGCGTTGGTCGTTTACATCGCCGCTTGGGCCTTGATGATTGGTGCAACTGAAATTGCGCTGGCAATCAAAATGCGGCGGGAGATCCAAGGCGAGTGGTTTCTCATTCTGATGGGCCTCGCTTCGATCATTTTCGCAAGTCTTCTCTTGTGGAACCCGCTCGCTGGTGCGGCGGCGTTAATCTGGATTATCGCCTGGTACGCAGTGATAATGGGCGTTTTGGCGATCACTTTTGGCTTTCGCTTGCGCAGTTTAAGGACACTGGCGACCCGTTGATCAGCGCCAAACCTCTTCAGTCCTACCATCCGAAGAGAGCAGACTGTTCTGCGTTTCGTGGAAGCGGCATAGTCCGGTCCGCGAACTTTTTCCGCGACTACACCTAATGGTGGCGGGTTTACTGAAAAAAATGCGGCCTGGAGCGATTAGTTGGCCGATTACCGTAAGGCACTGGAATATGAACGTTGCAATATACGCCTCCATAGCACCCCTCGATTTCGTAATGGCGACTAGAAGACCATTTTTGCAATGACCACAGTATGAAAAGAGCTCCCCTTACTAAAAAGACGCGAACACAAAATCGTGGGCAAACTAACGGAAATAATTTCGACACTGACCAACTGCTCTCAGCATTGATGGCGTTCAAGCGCGGCGATTTTTCCGCGCGACTGCCCGAGAATTGGACGGGCGTCCCGGGCAAGATCGCCGACACATTCAATGCGGTGATCGAGGCGAACGAGCGCATGACGCGCGAACTGGAACGCATCGGGCGGGTGGTTGGCAAAGAAGGGCGGATTGCCCAGCGCGCCTCGATCGGAGAGGTGACCAATTCCTGGGCCGACGCAATTGGATCGATCAATAACCTGATCGGGGATCTCGTTCAGCCCACGAGCGAGATGGCGCGGGTCATCGGGGCGGTTGCCAAGGGAGATCTGTCCCAAACAATGGCTACCGAAATCGAAGGCCGTCCGTTAAAGGGTGAATTTCTACATACTGCCAAAACGGTAAACGCGATGGTCGGGCAGCTCGGCGCTTTCGCCTCGGAAGTGACGCGCGTCGCTCGCGAAGTCGGCACCGAAGGCAAACTCGGCGGTCAGGCCAAAGTCAAAGGCGTTGCTGGGACCTGGAAGGACTTGACCGAGAACGTGAACCTCATGGCGTCGAATCTCACTTCGCAGGTGCGAAACATCGCCGCCGTAACCACAGCGGTGGCAAACGGCGATCTTGCCAAAAAAATTACTGTCGATGTTCGCGGCGAACTTCTGGAGTTGAAGGACACGATCAACAAGATGGTGGACCAGTTGCGTTCGTTTGCTTCAGAGGTCACGCGCGTGGCGCGCGAGGTCGGCACGGAAGGAAAGCTTGGTGGCCAGGCAAAAGTCGAAGGTGTTTCAGGCACGTGGAAAGACCTGACCGAATCGGTGAATTCGATGGCATCTAATCTCACCTCCCAAGTCCGCAATATCGCGGCCGTGACCACGGCCGTGGCCAACGGGGATCTATCGAAGAAGATCACGGTCAAAGTTAAAGGCGAAATTTTGGAACTGAAGAACGTGATCAACACGATGGTCGATCAGCTTTCGTCCTTCGCGTCGGAGGTGACGCGCGTCGCGCGGGAAGTCGGCACGGAAGGAAAACTTGGCGGCCAGGCTGCCGTCGAGGGCGTCGCGGGAACATGGAAGGACCTGACTGATTCGGTGAATTCAATGGCGTCCAATCTAACCGCCCAGGTCCGCAATATTGCCAATGTCACTACTGCTGTGGCTAAGGGTGACTTGTCCAAAAAGATCACCGTTGATGTGCGCGGTGAAATCCTCGAACTCAAGGACACCATCAATACGATGGTCGATCAACTCCGCTCGTTTGCCGCGGAAGTTACGCGTGTCGCTCGCGAGGTCGGCACCGAAGGCAAGCTCGGCGGTCAGGCCGACGTGAAGGGCGTTGCCGGCACATGGAAGGATTTGACTGACTCGGTGAATTTCATGGCGTCCAATCTAACGGCGCAGGTCCGCAATATCGCCGCTGTGACAACTGCGGTCGCCACCGGCGATCTGGGTAAGAAGATTACCGTGGACGTCAAAGGCGAAATCCTGGAATTAAAAGACACCGTTAACACGATGGTCGATCAACTGTCGTCATTCGCCGATGAAGTCACCCGCGTAGCGCGCGAGGTGGGCATGGAAGGAAAGCTAGGTGGGCAGGCCGTAGTGAAAGGCGTATCTGGGACGTGGAAAGACCTTACCGACAACGTTAACTTCATGGCGTCGAACCTGACGGATCAGGTCCGCGGCATCGCCAAAGTCGTCACCGCAGTAGCAAACGGCGATTTGAAGCGCAAACTTTTCCTCGAAGCCAAAGGCGAAATCGCCAAGCTTGCCGAGACGATCAACAACATGATCGATACGCTCGCGACGTTTGCCGATCAGGTCACAACTGTCGCGCGCGAGGTGGGCGTAGAAGGAAAACTCGGCGGCCAGGGAAACGTGCCGGGTGCCGCGGGGACATGGCGCGATTTGACCGACAACGTCAACCGACTCGCGGCAAATCTCACGACCCAGCTTCGCGCCATTGCCGATGTTGCTACCGCAGTCACCAAGGGCGATTTGACGCGCTCAATTCAGGTGGACGCGCAAGGTGAGGTTGCGTTCGTCAAGGACAACATAAACGAAATGATCCGCAATCTCAGGGACACAACGCTGCGCAACGAGGAGCAGGATTGGCTAAAGACCAACCTCACGAGATTCACCCGGATGCTCCAGGGGCAACGCGATTTTCTTACCGTTGGAAAACTGATTTTGTCGGAGCTGGCGCCGCTGGTTTCGGCGCAGCAAGGTGCGTTCTACATGATCGACGCTTCGAACGGAGAGTCTGAACTCAACCTACTTGCAACCTATGCTCAACACGACGGGAATGGCGCAAAAAACCGTTTCAAAATGGGAGAAGGATTAGTCGGACAAGCGGCTTTAGAAAAGCGGCGCATCCTTTTAACTGAAGTGCCAGGCAATCACGCAAAGATAAGCTCCGGTCTCGGTGAGTTTCACCCAATGAACGTCGTGGTGTTACCGATTGTTTTCGAAGGCGAAGTCAAAGCGGTCATGGAACTTTCCTCAGTTGAGCGGTTCAGCCCCGCACACCAGGCATTTCTGGATCAACTGACCGAGAGCATCGGCATCGTGCTCAACACGATCGAAGCAAGCACGCGAACAGAAAACCTTCTTAAGCAGTCGCAATCGCTGGCCACTGAGCTACAAAAAACCAATCTGGAGCTGGAAGAGAAGGCACGCTCGAATCTCGCCAAAGATCAATTTCTGGCCATGCTGAGTCACGAGTTGCGCACGCCTCTCACGCCCGTGCTCGCTACTGCTCTCGAGCTGGAGAATGAGCCGGACGTCCGCGAAGACGTTCGCGAATCGTTACAGATGATTCGTCGCAATGTGGAATTGGAAGCACGACTCATCGACGATTTGCTGGATCTGACGCGTATCGATCGCGGCAAAGTGCAGCTGAACTTTGAAGTGGTTGATGCGCATACACTGTTGCAAAGCGCGCTCGAAATCTGTCAGCCGGAAATCGATCGAAAACATTTAACGCCGTCCCTTAATCTCGGCGCGCAAAAGGTGCATATGCGCGCAGATCCGGCGCGACTACAACAGATCTTTTGGAATCTGATCAATAACGCGGTCAAATTTACGCCGCCGAACGGGCAAATCACAATTACGACGACCAACGATCCAGACGAAAAATTGCGCGTGGAGATTGCAGATACCGGTATGGGAATTGAGCCGGAGGCGCTGCCAAAAATTTTTGATGCGTTCGAACAAGGCGGCCGAACTCAATCAGGAGGGCTGGGTCTTGGGCTTGCGATCAGCAAAACTCTCGTTGAAGCACATAAAGGAACGATTACTGGGCAAAGTGCCGGCCGAAACAAAGGCTCGAGGTTCGCGTTGGTTTTTGCCACGTGCGAAAAGGTGGAACCTCAAATCGCGCCGGCGCTGTCGCCGAGGTTTGCGGAACGCCAGCCCATGCGGATTCTTCTGGTCGAAGATCACGAAGACACCAACCGCTCACTTACGAGTCTGCTTCGGCGGCGAGGTTACCACGTGCAATCGGCGCTCACTTTTCAGTCCGCCCTTGAACTCAGCGCCAAAGACAAATTTGACGTGCTCATCAGCGACTTGGGGTTACCCGATGGGAATGGAATCGATCTGATACAGAAGCTGGCCTCAAGACCGCCTCTTGGAATTGCTCTTACCGGTTTCGGAATGGAACAAGATATTCGCAAAAGCCGCGAGGTAGGTTTCCAGCATCACCTGGTAAAACCGATCGACTTGAACAAGCTCGACGCTCTCCTTCAAGAAGGGGCCGCATCGTTGCCTGGTGTCTAAAGATTAGCCATCCGATTCGTAGGTGGTTGTTGTAAGAGGCGCTATCGTCACCGCAGGTGACGCACTCCGAGTCGATATCTGTTAACGACAACCGGTACAAACGGTGGTCCACTGTTTGTTTTCGATGGACGGGTGAACTGGCGACTCTAGCTAAGGCGAAGCTTTCGGATAACTCTTCAATTCACGAAACGCAATCTGCCTTGGGAGTCAGTCCCGAATGCTTTCGGCCTTGGTCATTCGCGATTCACATGATTTATTTTTCAGTACATACGGGCCTGTAGCTCAGCGGTTAGAGCAGGGGACTCATAATCCCTTGGTCCCAGGTTCGAATCCTGGCGGGCCCATTTTAATTTTCGATTTTTGATCGTCGATTTGCAATTGTCGATCCTGTGCAACGCATCGGACGTTTTGCGCTGATCGTTTTTGAGATCGGGCTTCTCACCGTCTTAATCGTGACGACGCGGTGCGTGAATTATCAGGACGTTTTTGTCGCTGGGAATGTTTACTTCGTCGACGGGGATTGTTACGCGCGGATGACACGCGCGCAGATGATCAGCGCAAAGCCGGGGCTAATCATCCGGCATCATGCGTTTGAGAATTTTCCGCATGGGACGACCTCGCACACGACTGCTCCGCTGGATTATCTCATCGTCGCACTGTCGTTTTTGCTAAATCCGTTCACAGCACATGCACTCGATTTGGCGGGTGCGTTTGTTTCGCCATTGCTCGCGCTACTTGGAGGCTGGTTTCTCTGGTGGTGGTCGCGCCGAATGAAGTTCCGGTATCGCTGGGTACTGCTGATTTTGTATGCGATCAGCCCCATCCTCGTTCACGGCACGGAGCTTGGCAGGCCTGATCATCAATCGTTGCTAATTCTGCTGGTCGAGATCGCGATTTGTGCAGGCTGGAGTTCGCAAACTCTGCAACCGACCAATGTGGCGAGCGCGTGGCGGCTGACGAGCGCTGCCACCTGGGCGCTGGCGATCTGGGTTTCGGCTTACGAGCCGCTTGTGCTGTTTCTGATAGTGATGGCCACGGCACTTGTGTTGAATCGCCACGCGGTTTTTGCGCGTGATCGTCGCGCGGGATGGATTTTGTTCGCGGCGATAATTGCCATTGCATTCGCAGTCGAGCGGCACCTTCCGTTCGCGATCCTTCAGTCCAATGGTCATTTGAAAAATTGGGCCAGTACGATCGGTGAACTCGCGCAGGTTTCACCGATGAATCCAGTCTGGTTGAACTGGTGCGGGTATCTCCTGGTGATCACGCCCATTTTCATCTGGCTGAGTGTTCGAACGCGAAAAGACGACGCGCAGGGGCTACAAGCCTTAGTAGTAATCTGTGTGCTCTTGATCGTGACCTACTTCCTGACCATCTGGCAGGCGCGCTGGGGATATTTTTTTGTTTTGATTTTTGCGCTGGCGCTTCCGGCGTTGCTTGCGCCGATCAAATCAGGCGTCGCAGTCTGGATCGCGTTCGTATTGTCGATGTTTCCGATTTTGCGAGACTGGGATGAACGGCTCTGGCCGACCGAAGCGCAATTGGTTAACCGGGTGGAACGACGGATTGAATCGGCGCAGATTCGCGATCTTGCGCTCAGTTTGCGATCGCCCGAGATGCATCCGTTTCTCGCACCGTGGTGGCTTTCGCCGTCGATTGCTTATTGGTCGGGGCAGCCTGGCGTCGCGGGAAGCTCGCATGAAAGTCTTAACGGGATCGAGGAGAGCGCGCGATTTTTTCTTTCGGAGAATTTGCAAAATGCACGCGAGATTCTTGAGAAACGCCACGTGGCATGGGTTTTCGCCTACGATTCCGACCGCGTGGCAGAAAATTCCGCCGCCATCCTGGACGAGCCACGTCCGTTGCAACCGCTCTGTCGCATTCTAGATCGAACGCCTAGCCGAGCGCCACCGTTCCTCATTTTTTCCGCACAAACTCCGGCATGCAAGCTCTACCGGGTGAGTGTGGAACGATAAATCGATAAAAAACCTTTCACTGATAAGAGAGAATCCGTTGACAGGCATCGGCGAGTGTCACATTACTACCAGATGCTTAAAAGATTCGTCCCGCAAAGGCCGGCGCCGCCGATTCGAGAAGAACCGCGGAATCCGGTTCCAGATGAGAATAGTCATCTTGCGAGTCGCGAAGAGGCACCAGCAAAACCAACCATAATCGATAATCCTAATCCAAAACCTAATCCTATGGCAGACCACGGAGGCAAAGACATCCTCTCGAGCGATGTCGAAATCAAAGGCTCGATCAAGTTCCAAAAAGAACTGCTCATTGACGGCAAAGTCGAAGGCGACATCAACTCAGACGGCGTTTTGACAGTCGGTGAAAACGCTGAGATTCGGGGTGAGATCAAAACCAAATCGATCAGCGTCTACGGCAAGGTGCACGGCAATATAACCGTTAGCGAGCGTTGCGAACTGAAATCCAAATGCGTGTTGCAGGGAGATCTCAAAGCAGCGCGTCTAGTGATTGAAGAAGGGGCAACCTTTATCGGGAAATCCGAAGTTACCACCGGAGCTATTTCTGCAAAGGCTGCGCCGCGCCCTGAAGTTGTGCGGTCCAGCGAGCCGATCAAGGCGGCATTCGGAGCGCGAGCGTAAAAGAAAGGTTTCGGCAAGTATACAGTGGCCAATCCATCGCCTGCAAAAGTCAGTGCGGAATGTCCGCATTGTGGCTTCAAGCAGATGGAGTACGCGGCCGCCAAGAGTTCGATCTGCCGCCAGTGCGGCCGCTCTTTTACTCCGTTCGCACCGAAGCCGGCCCTGAAGCTGCGGACGACCGAAGAAGCGCCTGCACCGGAGACTTCCTCATCTATCTTTGGCAAACTCGAGGATTTTTGGAAGCGGCAAACCAGTTCTGTCGTCGAGTGTTTCGAATGTAAACGCAAGCAGCAGGTTTCTGGCGCCGCGACGTCGACAATCTGTCCGTCCTGCAGCGCGCATATTGATTTGCGCGATTACAAAATCACCAGCGGGTTCAGTCGAAGCATTCGCACGCGCGGCAATGTACATCTTTCCGGCAAAGGTGATCTTGCCAGCAGTAGCGTGGAGTGCCAATCCGCTTTGATCGAAGGCAGGCTGCGCGGCAATCTGCATTGCGATACCGCGACAATTAACTATTCAGGGAAAATCCCCGGCCGCATCAGCGGCCGGCACGTAGTCGTTGATCGCAAAGCTGACGTTCACTGTTTTCGGACGGTGCGCGCGGAGCACGTCGAAATTAAAGGCAGGATGTCTGGAGAAATCATCGCTCAATCCGTGACCGTCCATAGAAAGGGTTCGCTGGAGGGCGATGTCACAGCAAGGGCGATTAGCGTCGAGAAAGGCGGGATGTTTTCCGGTCAACTCGCAATCGGGCAGATCGGCCTGGCACAAGGAGAACTGCTCGCGAAACAAGAGCCGACAGTTTCGCGCCCGACGGAGTCCAGTTTTCAAGATGCCGTAGCGCGGCCGTTGCCGGCCACATAGCAACGATCAGCTTCATGCGAAGACTGCATCCACGCAGTCCTTACCAGAAACTCGGCAGTTATGTTCATCTGCCGCGTTTAATTGACAAGGCAAGGCTGCACCGCAAAGGCTTGCTCGACGGTTACAACTACAAAACCGTCGGGTTCGACAAGCATTTACTCGCATTTCTCAAAATCGACGGGGAGGCGTTTGAAGAAATCGCCAACAAGCTGGATGACGACCACGCAATTCTCGCTTGGGTGCAGAGAAATGGAGAGCAACATTCGCCGGAAGCGATCGATCAATGGAACGAAGCCATGGTTTCACGCCATCCCGATACGGCCGCAAAAAAAGCGCGTTTCCTACATTTTCTCAAAGAAGCCGGCGGCGATGGACGTAAAGATATTCGGACTTATTTCGATCTGATTGAGTTCGATGAAGGAAGGCTGAAATAACGAAACCTAAACGGTGTAATTCGTTAACGGTTACTGTGAGTCTTCGATTCGACGAACATTGGCAGCCAGCCTTTTGTCGGCGTTCTTGAGGGTTTCTTTGCTTCCGATGTCGAGCCATTGACCTTTGATCTGGAAGGTCTTCACCGGTTTGCGGGTGAAGAGCCATTGTACAAAACGGCCGGGCTGATCCGCATTATTCCCGCCAGCCAGATACGTTCTCAAAAGCGAAAGGATCGCAGGCGAATAATAATATAGGGCGATCGCGGCGAGTGTTCCCTGCGGCTTTGGCGGTTTTTCCTCAAACCGGGTGATGATTCCTTCGGCATCAACGGTGACGTTGCCGTACTTCTTGATTGCTTCGGAGTCGCCAACGTCGTAAACCGCCACAGTCACTTCGGTGTTCCTCGCGTTCGCCACGAAATCTGCCAGCGAATTGGTGAACAAATTGTCGCCGGCGGCGACTAACAGGCTGGTCTGAGAAAGGTTCTCATGCGTGACAACAAAATCGATGTCTCCAATTGCGCCCAGCTTGTCGTCATCGCTCGTGGAACCGTCATTAACGACCTTGAACTTGAATTCGGGATGGCGTTTTTGATAGCTCTGACTCCACGCATGGAAGTCTGCGGCGAATTTGTCGTTGGTCACGACGTAAATCGTTTCCAAATCGGGAATGCCAGAAAGATTGTCCACCAGCCATTCGATAATCGGTTTGCCACCGACCGCGAGCAGCGGTTTCGCTTTGTTCAGCGTCAGCGGGTAAAGCCGGGTTGCGTATCCCGCAGCGAGAATCAGAACGTTCATGGGATCAAAAGAGTTCGCAGCAAAGCGGGAAAACGCTCGTGTTTTCTCTACGGTTTCGCCAAGCCCCGCAGGATCGTATCCTTCAAATGCTGCTGAAGGATCCGGATCCGCTGCGAATCGGTGATCTTGGCATGGCTGGAGCCGTCCACCACGTACAATGTGTCGATCGCCGCGCCGGCCTGGGTATTAATTCGATAGAGCGGCACCAGGACATTTTCGCGATCGAGACAGCTCAGCACATCATATAGCAGACCAATCCGGTCCGGGGCTTGAAACTCAACGAGCGTGTAAGTCGGATGCGTTTTGTTGTCGATCGCGATGCGAGTAGGAAATTCAATTCCCACGGTGGCGCGCCGGCTCGAGCGCTTCGCTTTTTCGATTGATGGGAGGAAGTCGAAGTTCTCGTCCTCGAATGCTTGGCGTAACGTTTGCTCGACAAGCGCAAAATCGCGCTGGTTGGAAACCGGCTGCGCTTTCGTGTCGCACACGCGGAAAACGCCCATTACCGTGTTGTCGCCGCGCGGAAAAACATCGGCGCTTAAAATGTTTAGGGGCACGACGGAAACTGAGCCGGCTATTTTTGCCAGGAGCCGTTCGCGCTCCCATGTGCAGAACGTCATTACCGTGTGGCCCTGCTCGGGCACGATCTTCCATTTCACTGCCGGAGCGAGCGGAGACTCTTTCGTGCGGGAAACGTTCTCCACAAAAGAGCGAAACAACTTCACGTGTTCGATGATCTCCGGCACGCCAGTCGCGCGGAAGTAATGATCGGGCATGTATTCGAAATGCACTTCAATTTCCTCCGCGTAGTCCGGTGGAAGATTCTTGACGACAGAGGCGCGCAGGCTTTCTCGCGCGATTCTGGTTTGTTCGTAATAAGACTTTCGGTCGGCGAGGTAACGCGAGGTCTGGTGAAACAATTGCCACACCAGCGATTCCTTCCAGTCCGACCATGCGTCGGCGCTCGTGCCCTGGCCGTCAGCGAGAGTAAGCAACATGAGCGAGTCGAGGTTTTTCTGGTCTTTCACAATCTGCGCAAATTCCGTGACTGTTGCGGGATCATCGAGGTTCCGTTGCTGAGCCATTGTGGACAACGTGAGGTGATGATCGACGAGCCGTATCAGCGATTTCCGCTGCTCGGAGGACAGTTGCAAACGGGCTGCCACGCGCTGGGCGAACAGCGCGCTGGCTTCGGAGTGTGGGCGGCCTACGGCCTTGCCGCTGTCGTGCAGGAGAAGCGCGAGATACAGAACCAGTGGGTCCGCGAGTTGTTCAAACAACTTGCGATAATGAATCAGCTTCGGATCATCGGTCTCCGCTAATGCATCAAGTTTGTCGATGCACACCAGCGTGTGCTCGTCGGCAGTATACCGGTGCAAGAACTCGTGCTGCACAAGGCACGTGAGTTGGCCAAATTCGGGAATGTAGCGGCCGAGAAAATCCGCCCGGTGCATCATCCGCATGATGCGACCAACTCTGCCTTTCTGTGACAGAATCGATGTGAAGATCAGACGCGGTCGGCGCGCATACTGATAAGTTCGTGTTACATGGCGGAGGCTTCTGCTCAACAAGTCTTCCAGTTCCGGGCTGAGATCGATCTCACGCTCCTGCGCCAGTTGAAATGCGCGCATCATCTGCTCGGGGTCGTTGCGAAAAACATCGCGCCGCGCCGTGTGGAGTTGTTTGTTTCGAACAAAGAAGGAATCACCAATCGGAGTTTTGTGGCCTCGTGTTAACGGAAGAAAACTGAAAAGAGCGCGCGTTTTGCTCGTAACATGTCCGCTCACGAATTGTTCCGTGATTCGCTCCGTCACCCGCAGAATATTTCGCGTGTGGTTATAGCAGTCCCGCATGAGCGCCTCGCTACGAAGCTGGCCTTTTCGCGGTGAATACCCGAGCCGCGTTGCGACTTGTTCCTGCAAATTCATGTGCAGTATGTCGGTGGCGCGCCCGGTCGCGTAATGTAAGTCTGTGCGCAAGCGCAGAAGAAAATCGTACGCACGCTCAATTCGGCGCTGGTCGCTTTCGCTCAGCCAGTCTTTCCCGACGAGTTGGTTTGTGCTCAGCGAACCGTCTTTGAAGTATGTAATCCAAAGCAGATTTTGATAGTCGCGCAGTCCGCCACAGCCGCTCTTCAAATTCGGCTCTTGCAGATAAACGCTGTCGCCGAATTTTTTGTGCCGGGCGACTTGATCCTCCATGCGCAGCGCGACGTAGTTGCGTTCACGTCCTACGACGCATTTAGAACGAAATTGTTCCCGAAATTCTGTCGCCAGCTCGGCGTTGCCGGCGAGAAACCGCGCCTCCAGCATGGCAGTCTTTGTGCGCGTGTCGCTGTTGGCCTGTGCAATGGCTTCTTTGATCGAACGCGTGGAGTGTCCAACTTTGAACCCGCTGTCCCACAACAGATACAGGATCTGGTTCACCATCTCCTCCAAGTGCGGCGAAACTTCGGCGCGCTGCTGATGCAACAGCATAACGTCAACGTCGCTGAACGGGTTGAGTTCGCCCCGGCCATATCCGCCAAGAGCAATCAGCGCCAGTGGCATCTCAGGCCCGCCATTTCCACGAGCCGTTGCGGACGATGCAGCGCCAAAGACATATCGCAGTAATACATCAACCAATTCCGCTCGACGCGCGCAAATCTCGCGTCCGCCTCCACCAGCCTGATGCCTCAGGCGCAACCGGTGCTCTTCAACCTTCAGAAATTTTTTGTATAACGGGAGGACTTCAGTAGGGCGCCGCGTGCCTGTAGACGCGAGACGGCTTTCGGCATGTGCCAAAACCTTCTCCAGTTCTCGAGATGCTTTCATCGCCTCTTGTTTTGCGGGACAATTTAGAATCGCAAATCCAAAAGCCAAAATCTGCGTAGCGCCGGAAACGCGAGCCGGCACACGCCCTGACCTGCACCGCATCTATTACGTCAGTACTTGAGAAACGCCGTGACCGGCGTCGGCTCGAGTCGCTTTCGGCCTTCGAGAAATTCCAGCTCAATCAAAAATTGCGCCTCGACCAGATCCGCACCCGCGTTTCGGATAAGCGCCGCTGCGGCAGCCGAAGTTCCACCAGTCGCGAGCAAATCATCCACCAGCACAACGCGCTCGCCTTTTCTTACCGCGTCGGTGTGCATTTCCATTTCCGCCTCGCCGTACTCCAGCGAGTACTTCGCGGTATCAGTTCTGTAGGGGAGTTTGCCACGTTTCCGGATCGGAACGAAGCCAAGGCCAAGTTCGTATGCCACGGTCGATCCGAACAGAAAACCGCGTGCGTCAATGGCGACGATCTTGTCGACTCTCTTCCCGCGGCACCGCTCGAGGAACAAATCAATAGACGCGCGGAACAAAACGGGATCATTCAACACCGGCGTGATGTCTTTAAACACAACGCCCTTCTTCGGAAAATCGGGCACATCGCGGACGGCAGCGCGGAGTTTTTCAACCATTGAGGCCATTGCCGCGAATGCTAGCGGGCTGCCGTGAAACGTCAATTGCGGCGAGGGACAACGCGACCGTCAACATCGATAAAATTCAATAAGGCGACAATTACCAGATAACGATCGTTAGGCTCCCGGCCGTATGCCAGCCAGGCTGCGGCCGACAGCTATTTGCCCGGGTCGAAAGCGCGCGGTGTCTCGCCTGGGAGTCGACGTGTGAACCGATGTTACTGAAACGAGGTCCGGGAGGAAGAGCACAAGGTGCAGTAGACCGGAAAAAACTTTCCCCGCTCTCACCACTCACTGCTCATGAAACTGATGGGCGCCCAATTCGGGTGCCGATTTCGTCAGCTGGAGGTGCCACTGACCTTTTGGATTTGCGCAACTTATCCCCGGTCTCATTGTAGGTGGGCACTATTCCAGAATTGCCAACTGGGACCGGCAACCTAAAATAAGGCGTCCCAGTGGAACGTTATTTTCTCATTGCGTCGACATTCTGTTTTCTCGCGGCGGTTGTGCACACCGTCATCGAGTTGCGTACGGGAGTGTTCCGCCCGAAGCGATTCAATTTCCTGGCCATCGGACTAGGTTTTATTTTTCAGACAGCTTTCTTGTGGATTCGAGGCCGGGAGTTGGGGCGTTGTCCCATCACGAACCTGTTTGAGGTTTTTGTGTTTCTCGCCTGGTCGGTGGCGTTAGTCTACATGCTGGTAGGGCCCGCCTATCGGCTTTCGCTGATGGGGGCATTCACGGCGCCGCTGGTGTTGTTGCTGCAAGGTTTTGCCCTGATCGCGCCAATCGACACTCGGCATCCGGTAAGTGTCCCGGCGAATTCCTGGCTCGAATTTCACGCATCGATGTCGCTCGTGGCCTATGGTGTGTTCGCGCTCGCTTGCATCGCGGGCGTGATGTACCTGGTGCAGGAGCGCCAACTGAAGACGCATCAGTTGCATTCGATGTTTTATCATCTACCGCCGCTGACTAACTTATTTGCTGCGATCACGCGCCTGTTGTGGTGGGGTTTTGCCCTTTACACCGTAGGCATCGTGAGCGGCTTTTTTACCGGTCATCCACTACCTCGCGTTCAGGTGATGGCTGCAATTGCTGTGTGGCTGCTTTACGCGGCAATCTTGCAAGCCCGCCATCTGAAGTGGCTCGCGCCAAAACGTGTCGCCACGTTATGCATTATTGGCTTCAGCGCTGCGCTGGCGCTTCTATGGGGAATCACATTCACCGCGGAGCTGCATCACCTGCCATGAACCTGTTCTGTATCGGGTTGAGCCATCATACCGCGAACGTCGCAACGCGGGAGCAGTTCGCGGGTAACGCTACAGCCGAATCGATCGCACGCCAGGCTGGTTGTGCCGAAGCGTTGCTGCTGACGACATGCAATCGGGTGGAGGTTTACGGAGTCTCAAACAAATGGATTTCCACCGACGAAATTGGACGTTGTCTTATCGGAAAAACAACTCGCGATGGGGACAATTACGCGCCTCCATTTTATCGTTACGAGGACACCAAATGTGTCCAGCATCTCTTCCGGGTCGCGTCGGGACTCGACTCGATGGTCGTCGGCGAGAGCGAGATATTCGGACAGGCGAAGAAGGCATACGAATCGGCCAGAACATCGGGAGCAGTCGGTCCGTATTTGCATCGTTTATTTCAACGCGCGTTTCGTGTGGCAAAACAGGTACGCACGCACACAGACATTGCGCGCGGCGCGGTGTCGGTCGGTTCCGTCGCGGTCGAATTAGCTCAACGAATTTTTGGCAAATTAAGCGAATGCAAAGTGCTTGTGCTCGGTGCGGGTGAAACCAGTGAGCGCACGGCACGTGCACTTGTCTCGCGTGGCGTCACTGATCTTCGGGTTAGTAATCGCTCGCTGGATCGCGCGGGCGATCTGGCGCAAGCCGTAGGCGGGCGCCCCGTGCCGTTCGATGATTGGGTAGCGCAGTGTCGGGAGATCGACATTCTGCTCACGTCAACAGCATCGGAGACGCCGTTGCTGACATCTGAGATACTGGCGCCGATGTTGTGGCAGCGCATGGATCGTTCGCTCTTCATCATCGATGTCGCCGTGCCGCGGGACGTCGATCCCAGGGTAAATGAGATGCAAGGCGTTTATCTTTACGACATCGATTCCATACGTTCTGTCGCGGAACAATCGCTTGCACTTCGACAACAGCAGGTCGCAGCCGCCGAAGCGATCATTGCCGATCATGTCACTGAATTTTTCGATTCGATCTCAAGAGGATTGAATCGTCTCTCGCAGGCGACCGAGCATTCCTCTCTCAGCGAAAATCCGCTCCGCGCTTCGGAGCTATAGGAGCAAGCTCGTCGCTTCCCCCGCAAAGTATCGCGCGTTACATTCCCGCGATGATTGCAAAGATCACCCTCGGGACGCGGGGCAGCGAGCTTGCGCGCGCACAGACTCTTCTGGTTGAGAAGGCAATTCGAAGCGCGAATCCGAGCGTCGCGATCGAGACCAAAATCATCGTGACACGCGGGGATAACGCCAAAGTTGTCGACCTCAACGCCGGTCGAAAAGGGTTGTTCACGGCGGAAATCGAACGAGCGCTTCTCGCCGGGGAGGTGGATGTTGCAGTCCACAGCGCGAAGGACCTGCCGAGTGAAACCAGCCCCCGAGCACAAATCGCAGCAGTTCTTCCTCGGGCGCCAATCAATGACGTGCTAATTTCCAAACACTCGGGCGGTCTCGCTTCAGTTCCCTATGGCGCGACAGTGGCTACGGGCAGCGTACGAAGGCAGCGTCAACTGCATTGGAATCGCGCAGACCTCAAGGTGGTTGATCTTCGCGGGAACGTACCAACCCGCTTGCGCAAACTCGCCGAGAATGAGTGGGACGGGGTTGTGTTAGCTCGCGCGGGACTAGAGCGTCTGGGCTTTTCGCCAACTCCCTCCGAAATCGGCTGCGAAGCCGCACAATTCTTTCTTGAGATTCTTTCCCACGAAATTTTTCTACCAGCGGGTGGTCAGGGAATCATTGCTCTCCAAATTCGTGCTGATGATCAAAGCACAAAAGCGCTTCTCGAGTCAGCAAACGATCCCGAAACGTTGCTTTGTCTGAAGGCAGAGCGAGAATTTCTGAGTCGGCTGCACGGTGATTGCAATTTTCCAGTCGGCGTGAATGCGACGATTAGCAATGGGAAGATGAAACTGCGCGCGCAACTGTTCGAAGGCGAATCGCCGTTGCCGCGACAAGCCGAGGTGGAGGGTGGTTGCGACGAAGGCTACACTTTGGCGGCAGAACTGTTGCGAAGGATCAGGCAAACGAAAGAGCATGAGTAAAGGCGCCAATAAAACCGGGAAGGTCTATTTGGTTGGCGCCGGGCCAGGTGATCTCGGCTTGGTCACGTTGCGTGCAAAGGAGTGCATCGAAAACGCAGACGTGATCGTTTACGATCATTTAGCAAATCCGGACATGCTCGGCTGGGCACGGGACGATGCAGAAATCATTTATGCCGGGAAACAACCCGGCGAAAGCAGGACGCAGCAGGAAATCACTTCGCTGCTGATCGACAAAGCCCGCGAAGGAAAACAGGTCGTTCGGTTAAAAGGCGGCGATCCATTCGTGTTTGGCCGGGGCGCAGAAGAAGCGCAGGAAATCGCCACAGCGGCAATCCCCTTTGAAATTATACCCGGAATCACTTCGGCTATCGCCGGACCGGCCTACGCAGGTATCCCAATGACGCACCGTGCACATAACTCGCACGTGACATTCTTCACCGGCCACGAAGATCCAACTAAAACGGAAAGCGCGATAGATTATGCGGCGCTGGCGAAACTTGGCGGCACACAAGTGATGCTTATGGGCGTGGAGCACCTCGGAGCCGTCACAAGCGAAATGATGAAGCACGGCGTGCGCGGCGATTTGCCGGTGGCACTGGTTCGTTGGGCAACGACGGGCCAACAGGAAACGCTCACAGGCACGCTTTCGGATATTGCTCAAAAAGTTGCAGCGAAGAATTTTGAAGCGCCCGCGGTGGGGGTGTTTGGCGATGTCGTATCGTTGCGCGACAAGCTAAACTGGTTCGAGAAGCGTCCGCTCCTCGGAAAGAGAATTGTTGTCACCCGAACACGAAAGCAGGCGAGCGCGCTAAGCAACAAACTCCGCGCCCTTGGCGCGCACGTCATCGAACTGCCCACGATTCGGATCGAGCCGCCGAGCAACTTGCGAGAGTTTGCGGAACTGGTGCAGGATGCGCACACCTACGATTGGATCGTGTTCACGAGCGCGAACGGCGTCGAAGCGTTCTTCGATATTTTCTTCAAGCTTTACGATGACGCCCGTGAAATCGGCGGAGTACGCATCGCCGCGATTGGGCCTGCCACGGCGCAACGCGTGAAAGATTTTCACCTGCACGTCGATCTTCAGCCGGAAGAATTCGTCGCCGAAGCGGTGGTACGCGAATTCAAGAAACAGGGAAGCATCGAAAACGAGCGCATCCTTGTGGTGCGCGCTGAGAAGGCGCGCGACGTTTTGCCCAAAGAACTCTCGGCCGCAGGAGCGATTGTGGACGAAGCATCCGCGTACCGGACGGTGCCCGAAACGCGGGACACCAGCGGCGCGCAGCGGCAACTCGCTCACGGTGGCGCCGACCTGATCACGTTTACGAGTTCGTCAACAGTCGAAAATTTTCTCGCCCTCGGCCTGCCGTGGCCGAAAGGAATGCGCATCGCCAGCATCGGCCCGATCACGTCAAAGACCGTGCGCGATCAAGGACTCGAGGTCGATGTGGAAGCGCGCCGACACGACATCGATGGGTTAGTACAAGCGATCAGAGAGCTTTTTGCTCGTTGAATGCATTAAAACGGTTACATCGTTACAACGATTCTCCCAAATCTAACCCTCTGTAACCGTTGTAACTTTTGTAACCGTCTCAGGAATTGAATCGAAACTTCATTCGGGCGCGCTTGGCGTTGGCTCTCGCCTTGCGGCGATGCTTTTGCGAAGGCGTCTCGAACGCGCGCAAACGGCGGACTTCCTCGAGAATGCCCTCGGAGTCCAGCTTGTTTTTCAGCCGTTTCAATGCGCGGTCGACCGGTTCACCTTTGCGCACAATCACTTCTGGCATCAATAATCACTCCCCTCGCTTTAGAAAATACCGTAAATCAGTGAGCGGGAGAGTACTCGGCGGAGACCTGCCCGTCAAATCCACCCAAATCAGCTCTTTTGACGTTGATTTCGTGTAAATGTTTCGCCTGTTGGCCAGCATCGCTGTCCCAGGAGGGCTCCGCGGCGCATTCGCGATTGTATTTAATCCTATTTCCAATAAAAAATCACACGCCGCTCGTCTGTTGACGTTCAATTAAGGCTGGCAGCGTAAACTTCATTATGCAGGACGCGCTTACTCCGATGATGCAGCAGTACCAGCGGCTGCGGAAAAGCATTCCTCCGGACACGCTTTTACTTTTTCGGCTCGGCGATTTCTACGAGATGTTTTTCGATGACGCGAAAGAGGCGTCGGCCCTGTTGAACGTGGCGCTGACCAAGCGCAACGGCGTGCCGATGTGCGGTGTGCCGTATCATGCTGCGCAGGGGTACATTCGCAGGCTAATCAACGCCGGACGCCGCGTCGCTGTTTGTGATCAGATGAGTGAGCCGCAGCCTGGCCGCAAGATTGTCGATCGGGAAGTCACGCAAATCATCAGCGCGGGAACGGTAAGCGAATTGAGCTGGCTCGATGCGAAGCGCGCGAATTATCTCGGCGCGATCTATGCCGATGGCGATGAATTCGGTTTCGCATACGCGGATCTCAGCACGGGTGACTTCCGATTGACCCAGGCGCAGGACCAACGATCGCTGCACGATGAAATCGCGCGCGTTTCGCCCGCTGAATTGTTGGTCAGCTCGGAACAGAAACCGCAGGCAGGGGAAATCGATCACGCGCTCGAATACGACAGCTACGCGTTTTTACCAGAACAGGCAATCTTCACGCTGTGCGAACATTTCAAGGTCAAATCGCTCGACGGCTTCGGGTGCGCGCAGATGCCGGCGGCAGTCGCTGCGGCCGGGGCGATCGTGCATTATTTAAAGCATCAACTCAGGCGCAAAATCGACCATCTCACTTCGTTGCACTGCGATGCGCCGGCGGATCACGTCCTGCTAGACTCCGCCACACAAGCCAACCTTGAGCTGGTCGAATCGCGCGGCGCGGGCGACGCGAGTCTGCTGAGTGTGCTCGATCGCACCATCACGTCCATGGGGGCACGCAAATTGCGTGGTTGGATTTTGCAGCCGTTGCGCGATCTCACTGAACTGCAGCAGCGCCAGCAAATGATCGGCCAGCTTTTGCAGGAGTCGGACCTACTGGGATCAATTCGTGCGGAGTTAAAGTCGATCCGGGACATCGAGCGCGCCGCCGGACGACTGAGCCAAGCCTCGGGGAACGCGCGTGATCTTGTCGCTTTGAAAACTTCGCTGCAGCAAATTCCCACGCTCAAGCGTGAGCTTGGCAAACTCATTGACCGGTTGAGCTTCGGAACCGAGCCCGCAGATGTGTCGCATTTGTCCCAAGCGTCTTATCTGCAGACCGCCATTCGCGAAATGCCGGCACTCGCTGAGAAACTTGCCAACGCGCTGCTGGATGATCCGCCGCTCGCGCTGAAAGAGGGCGGCATTTTCCGTGACGGCCACGATGCGGACCTCGACGCGCTGCGCCAAGCATCGCGCGAGGGTAAGAGTTGGATCAGCCATTTACAGGAGCGCGAGATCGCGGCGACAGGCATCAAATCACTCAAGGTCCGTTACAATTCCGTCTTCGGTTACTTCATCGAAATTACAAAATCGAATCTCGCGAACGTGCCCGCGCGTTACACGCGGAAGCAAACCACTGTAGGCGGCGAACGCTTCATCACGCCGGAGCTAAAGGAGATGGAAGCAAAAGTTCTTGGCGCGGACGACCGCGCCCAGAACCTCGAGTACCAATTGTTCCAGAAATTGCGCGACGAAACCTTGCGTGAGATCGAGCCAATCCAGCAGACTGCGGACGCGATCGCGGTGCTCGACGTGCTCTGCGCGCTGGCCGAAACCGCGCGACTGTTTCGCTATTGCCGGCCAGAGCTAAGCGATTCGCTCCGGCTCGTCATCAGAGATGGGCGCCATCCGGTGCTGGATCAAAATCTTGTCGACGAAAAATTTGTGCCTAACGACACAGAGCTGGACGGCGAAAATATTCGCATGGCCATTGTGACAGGGCCAAACATGGCCGGTAAATCGACCTACATCCGCCAGGTCGCGCTGATCGTGTTGATGGCTCAGATTGGCAGCTTTGTCCCGGCGGAGAGCGCGGAGGTCGGCTTAGTCGATCGCATTTTCACCAGGGTGGGGGCCAGCGACGATCTGACCCGGGGACAATCCACCTTCATGGTGGAGATGAACGAAACGGCTAACATCATCAACAACGCCACCGACCGCTCGTTAGTCATTCTTGACGAGATCGGCCGCGGCACATCCACTTTCGACGGCCTTTCCATCGCGTGGAGCGTGGCCGAATTTCTTTACGACAAGATCAAAGCGCGTAGTCTGTTTGCCACGCATTATCACGAGCTGATCAAACTCGCCGAGGACCGCAAAGGCGTTTGCAATCTGAATGTCGCTGTGCGCGAATGGAACGAGCAGATCATTTTTCTCCGCAAAATCATCCCCGGCGGCGCCGACAAGAGTTACGGCATACAGGTGGCCCGTCTCGCCGGCTTGCCCAAAGAAATCCTCGACCGAGCGAAAGAAATTCTTGCCCACTTGGAAAGTTCCAGTCGCGCTGAGGCAGAACCAAAGCGGCGAGGAAGAAAATCAGCGAGGCCGATGCCGGAATCGCAAAAGCCGCAGCTGGACTTGTTATAAACGAGAGCCTTCGCGAACCGGCGCGAGTTGCCATCTCGAGCGGGGCTGACGCACGCATCTGGTTTTGTGATAAGCTGTGCTGCAAGCATGGCCGTCAAAACCGAGAAGGAACTAAGCGAATCGCTGCGCGCGCTCTGGCTTAAAGTGGTGGCCGCCATTGAGCTGCGCAATTTCGGTTACGCGATTTCGCTCCTCCAGGAAATTCTCAAGCAGGAGCCCGAGTTTCTCACGGGCCGCCAACTCCTGCGACGTGCGGAGGTGACAAAAACTAAGTCGGCAAAGAAAAGCTTTTTCAATATCTCAATGGCACCGATCGCTCTCATGAGGGTGCAGCGAGAAGTTAAAAAAGATCCGAAGCGCGCTATCGAAATGCTGGAAAGAATTCTCGAAAAGGAGCCTTACAATCGGCAGGCAAATCTGGTTTTGAAAGACGCGGCCGTAGCCGCAGGCTGGCTGGAGATCGGCGTCTTCGCGCTGCGGACGCTGCTCGAGGAAAACACCCGCGACGTCAAGGTGCTGCACGAGCTTGGGCGCTTGTATCGCCAGCTTGGAGACCATGATCAGGAGGTAGAGATCTATAATCAAATCACGGCGATAAATCCGCTCGATGCTCAAGCGCTCCGTATGGGCAAAGACGCCTCGGCCGATGGATCCATGAAAAGAGGTGGCTGGACGCAGGCTGAAACTTATCGCGACCTGATAAAGGATAAGGACGAAGCCGTTTCACTCGAACAACAGAGCCGAATCCGACTCACCGGCGAAGCGCTCGATCAACAAATCGCCGAAACTTACGCGCGTCACCAGGCGGAACCGGAAAACCTGGATTTTGCACGTCGGCTAGGCGTGTTAAGCGAACAAAAGGATGACTTCGAGTCAGCCATTCGCTGGTATCAGTATGCTACTGATCTCTCTCAGGGCGCCGACACAGGATTGGCTCGAAAGATTTCCGATTTAAAAATCAAATGTCTCGAACGCGAGATCGCTGCGCTCGAGGAATTTCTCTCCACATACAGTGCACGAGACGAAGTGTACGCCGAAAAGTCTGGGCAATTGCGCGCCGTCAAACTCAGCCGCGCAGAAATCCTCATCGCAGATGCGCAAGAGCGGGTAGCACGGAATCCGACCGATCTACAACTCCGATTTGAACTCGGCGAAAACTTTTTTAATGCGGGGCGATTTCGTGAGGCTGTGCCGGAACTGCAGCGCGCCCGACAAAATCCGCACGCCCGTTTGAAAGCGATGAACGTACTGGGTTGCTGCTATAGCGAGCTCGGGATGCTCGATCTGGCCATGAAGCAACTGGAGGAAGCATCGCAGGAAATCTCATCGATGGACGCGATGAAGAAGGAGATCGTGTACAATCTCGGCCAGATTTACGAGCGAATGGGTGATACGGGAAAAGCCCTCGTCTGTATTAAGCAGATTTACGAAGTGGATTATGGCTACCGTGACGTTGCCCAGCGCGTTGAAAGCTCGTACGAACGGAATATCTCCGGGTCATAGGGCAGCAGGGGCAGCAAACCACAGACAGCAAGCGTAATTCTTTCGCGTCCAACCAGCGCCGAGCTTTCGATTGTTAATTGAAGCTGGGGTGTCCCCGGCCCGTTCAACCAAATGAAACCATGAAAACTAAAATCCGAATTATTTCGCAGTTGTGTATCCTTGCCCTGGTAATCGGGGCGATGAGCCTGGCCGGAGCGGCCAGAGCGGAAACCACGCCAACCGGTGAGGGTTCGTCCTTAAGCGCAAAGGACAAGACCTTCATGAAAAAAGCCGCGAAAGGCGGGACGATGGAGGTCACGATGGGAAAGATGGCTGAACAGAACGCCCAAAGTGACGACGTAAAATCATTCGGCAAACGGATGGTCACCGATCACAGCAAAGCCAACGATGAACTCAAATCGATTGCTTCTAAAAAAGGGATCGAACTCCCGAGCAAAGAGCACAGCGGTAAATGGACTTCAGACAAGGCCTACATGGACATGATGGTCAAGGACCACGAAAAAGACCTGGCTGAATTCAAAGAGGAAGCAAACAGTGGGAGCGATCCCGACTTGAAGAAGTTTGCGGATGATACAGCAAAAATGGTTCAGGAGCATCTGGACCTTGCGAAAGAAACCCAAGGCAAGCTGAAATAACCGAAGCGATGACGCGCGGACGCGGCACACTCAGAGCAGCGTGTCACGTTTCTTGTTTCGGGAAATCGTCAACGACGTTACGTGCCCATAGCCGATTCGATTCAACCGTACGTTCTGAAACAATTGTAGCCACCGTTCTGTGAGCGGCGCACTTTGGTACGCATTTAGCAGGTAGTTTCACGCTCCCCCCACAGGGAAGCGGCTACATCATCAAGCTTCGACGGGTAATTCCACATCCACCGGGCGTTCTTTCTTAGCGAGCGCACGGCGCAGCTTGGAGAGCGCAATATTTTGCAATTGCCGAATGCGCTCTCTGGTGACACCAAATTTCTTGCCTACCTCTTCGAGCGTCTTGGGCTTCCCGCCGTCCAAGCCGAACCGCTGGAAGATGATCTTCTTTTCGCGGTCGTCTAGAACATCCAACAGCCCGCCCACTTCGTTACGGAGATTTTTGTCACGCAACAGCTCAAACGGCGTCTGCGCCTCCTCGTCGCCGACGATTTCGCCGAACTCGGTCGAATCGTCGTCGCTGATCGGTGCGTCGAGTGAAGCCGGTCGAATCGAGACCGTCTTCAGCTGAGAAACTTTCCCGCTCGCAATGCCGATCTCGTCGCCGAGCTCGTCATCGGTCGGCTCGCGGCCGAGCTCTTCGCTCATCTGGAGCGACACCCGACGCATCTTGGAGATTTTGTCTACAAGGTGCACCGGCAACCGGATGGTTTTGCTCTGGTTTGCCAGCGCGCGCTTGATTGACTGTTTGATCCACCATGCGGCGTAAGTGCTCAGTTTCCCGCCCTTCGCCGGGTCGAACCGCTCCACCGCCTTCATGAGCCCGATGTTGCCTTCGGAAATCAAATCCAGCAGCGGCAGACCAAGGTTTGCGTAGTCGTGGGCGATCTTGACCACCAGACGCAAGTTGGACCGGATCATCAGCGCACGCGCCTCGCGGTCGCCCTTTTTGATCTTAGCGGCCAGCTCGATCTCCTGTTCCGGAGTCAACAGCGGGATTTGCCCGATCTCTCGCAGGTAAATCTTAATTCCTGTATCGCTATCTTCAGCAGCCATATAACTCTTTTTCATCGTTCATCTGGGGGGATAGGATCGACAACTCCCCGTATACTGTATTCGTCGACCCCTTATCGATCACGCGTTCTAGCATCCGAGAAAGTATTTAACAAGGTTAAATATTCGAATTTGTGACATCGACTGGATGTCTGTCGTTCAATTTTTTTTGTAGGGTTTTTACTGGCCTATACATACAAGGCTGTCCGACGCATTTCTTCGTTATTTGACAACACTTTAACGCATTTGTTGTATCTCTCTTTCGAGGGATATTTGGCGCTTTTCGACGCGGCGATTTTCTGCAACTCTGCCGCTACATGCTGGCGAAAATCTACTCTGCCGCGGTTTACGGCGTGGACGCTTACGAGGTGGAAATCGAGGTAAACGGCGCCGGCGGCGATCCGGTCATTGTTATTGTCGGGCTTCCGGACGCGGCGGTGAAAGAGAGCCGCGACCGGGTCACCACTGCAATTTCGAATAGCGGCTACTACTGGCCGCGCGGACGGACCACAATAAATCTGGCTCCTGCAGATATTAAGAAGGAGGGGCCGAGCTTCGATTTACCGATTGCGCTTGGAATGATCGCGGTTACCGAGGAACTCAATAGCTCGCCATTCGAAAATTTCAGCTTCGTTGGTGAGCTCGCTCTCGATGGAACCGTTCGCCCAGTGAAAGGCGTGCTGCCAGTCGCGCTGGAGGCGCGACGCCGCGGCAAACGCGCGTTGTTCGTTCCCGAAGCAAACGCGCTCGAAGCCGCGATGGTGGACAAGATCGACATATACGGTGTGCAGAATTTGCGGCAGACGTTCGCATTCTTGCGGGGCGAGATTGCGCTTCTGCCGACTCGCGCTGATTTGAGCAAATTCTTCGCTGCGCACCAAAGTTACGACGTTGATTTCAGCGACGTGAAAGGCCAGGGCCACGTCAAGCGCGCGATCGAGGTGGCTGTCGCCGGCGGTCACAACGTCCTGATGATTGGCCCGCCCGGCTCGGGCAAATCAATGCTCGCCAAGCGGATCCCGACTATTATCCCGCCGCTTACGCTCGATGAAGCGATCGAGACGACCAAGATCCATAGCATCGCTGGTATGCTCGACGCCGAACAATCCTTTGTCGCGACGCGACCTTTCCGGCCGCCACATCACACCATCAGCGACATCGGTCTTCTTGGCGGCGGCGCGTTTCCAAATCCCGGTGAAGTAAGCATCGCGCACAACGGCGTGCTTTTTCTGGATGAATTACCGGAGTTTAAACGATCGGCATTGGAAGTGATGCGTCAGCCGATCGAGGATGGGAAAGTCACCGTTTCGCGCGCGGCTGGGAGTGTCACGTTTCCCTCCGAGTTCATGCTCGTGGCCGCAATGAATCCCTGCCCGTGCGGTTACTTCGGCGATCTGAAGCGCGAATGCCGCTGCGGCCCCGTCCAGGTGCAGCGGTACCGTCAACGCATCTCCGGCCCACTGCTCGATCGCATCGATTTGCATATCGAAGTCCCCGCCGTCGAATACCGCGATGTCGCCAGCGAACGCGCCGAGGAACCTTCCGCTGCAATTCGCGATCGCATCTTGCGAGCCCGGGAACACCAGCAGGAACGATTTCGCAACGATGGCAAAGTAAATTGCAATGCCCGCATGGCTACGCGGCAGTTGAAACAGCACTGCAAGCTGAGCCAGGATTCCCAGGAATTGATTCGTGTGGCCATGAGCGAGTTAAACCTCAGCGCCCGCGCCTACGATCGAATCCTGAAAGTCTCGCGCACCATCGCCGATCTTGACGGAAAAACCGAAATCGCGCCCGAGCACGTAAGTGAAGCCATTCAATATCGCACATTCGATCGCACGCTCTGGGTGTGATTCGCGGCTGCAAGTAACCCTTATAGAATCTGTCCGTGCGATCGGTTGCTAAATGCGAAAAGCTTTGGCCAGCCATTGCCGCGCTGTTGACCTTGCTCAACAGCTGCGGCGGTGCGGACAACCGCGTGCTCGAAGAGGTTGTCGAACAGGTTTACCCGATCGACCCCGGCGCGAACGTAAGCATTCACAATCGTGACGGCGCGATCCTGGTTTATGGCTCAGATGTCAACGAGGTACGGGTGCGATCGCTTAAAAGAGCGTACAGCCACATACGATTAAACCAGATCGCGATTGATGTCTCCACAAAACCGGGCGCTGTTTCAATCACCGCGAAAGTTCCTCCCCAACCAAAGTGGGCGTTCGTGGATCATTCGGGCACGGTTGATTGCACCATTGTTGTCCCGGCAACAGCCAGCATCTCCGCACTTGACCTGAATGCGGGCGAAGTTCTCCTGGACAGTATGCACGGACGAGAGGTGCACGCGCGGCTGGGCGACGGCCGGATTTTCGCTCGGAACTGTTTCACGAACCTGGATCTTACAATGAACCGCGGCACACTCACGGTCGGGTACGATTGGTGGGAACAGGGAGAGTTCTCAACGCATGTAAACGTCGGAGAGGGGAATGCATGGGTTTTTTTGCCAAGCGACGCCCGCTTCCACCTTCTCGCCTGCGCTGTGCATGGAAAAATCGCCAATGATTTCAATAATGTCCCGCTGACCGCGAATTCCTCCGCACGGGAGATGAATATCGATCAGATAATCAACGGCGGGGGTGCAGCGACAATTGACGTCCGAGTTGAGAAAGGAGAAATCAAAATCAAGGAGGCCAATCCGTGAGGGGGATTTCTTGCTCAGGAGATTTGAAATTTGGAATCTGAAATCCGAAACTCAACGCTATGCCATCGTTCGACATCGTCTCAGAAGTGGACACGCAGGAGATTGACAATGCGCTCAATCAGGCGCGCAAAGAACTTGCTACACGCTTCGATTTAAAAGACGCAAAAACTGAGATCATTTCCGAACAGGACAAAATTATTTTGATCGCCGATGATGGTTCGCATTTGAAAGCGCTGCGAGAAATCGTCATCGGCAAAATGTCAAAGCGCGGCGTGGATTTACGGAATGTCGAGCAGGAAGAACCCGCAATCTCATCCGTCGGTCATGCCCGTCAGGAATTGAAGATCAAGCAAGGCCTGGAAGGGAACAAAGCCAAAGAAATTATTCAGGCGATCAAGTCCCAGGGGTTCAAAGTGCAGAGCCAGTTACAGGACCAGCAAATTCGCGTGACCGGAAAGAAGAGAGACGACCTGCAAGCCGTAATTCAGTTCGTGCGCAGTCGCGATTTCGGCGTTGCCACAAACTTTAAAAATTTTAGAGATTGAACACCCCGGGCGACGTGTGACGAGAACAAGATCCGCCACCGCTGGCAGAACCGAGCTTTTTGGACTGAACGGGTGTTAGCCATAGCGAAATGAAGCTGAACGGCTGCCAGCGGTTCGCTGCATCGTCTGGTTGGGCTTCATTTCCCTTTTTGCTCGATGTTAAAAACAAGACCGAACGGATCCTGAATATAGCAGCGCGGAACAGCAGGATTCTCGTCTACGACGGTACAACCGGCGGCGATCAGTCGGCTCTTTGTAGCGTGCAGGTCCGGCACAAGAAAGTCGAAGACCGGACCGCGTCGATCCCCTTTTTCGACATAAAGGCAAAATGCACCGGTCTCAAAGCCCATGAGAGTCGGACTTCGGTGGGTGACGGGAAATCCTAAAGTCGTCTCATAGAATTCGATTGCTTTGGCCCAGTTGTCGGTCTGGATAATCACGTCGCGCGAGGATTGAATTGCTTCTTTCATTTGTATCGGCTTGTAAGGGTTACATCATTGGCCTAACGAAAATAAGCTCAGCCACCGCTGGCGAAAGCGAGCTTTATAAGATCGACGACTGTTTCATAAGATGAGGTAAAATGACGCAACACTCAGCGATTGGCTGCCGGGCCTGCTTAGGTGGCGTTCCGTGGTTCACCACAATGTCCTCGCACTTGGTAACACAGCTCCACCATGCCGCTCTTATAGGCTTTGACCTCCGCCAGATGAACGGCAATGTCTCTGTCGAGCTTCTCGAAGAACGGTATGCCGTCGCCAATCAAGATCGGGAGGATCGAATAACGGACCTCGTCGGCCAGCCCGAGACGAAGGCATTCGCCGGAAACTAGACCGCCTCCAACAAACCAGATGGTACGGAACTTGGGCCGCAAGTGCCCATTCACAAACTGCGCAAGGTCGCCTGAGTAGAACTCGACGGTATCCCGCGTTCGCGGCAGATCGCGACTAGTGAGGACGAAGGTGGGTTTGTCGCCGTACGACCACCCAAATCCTTTGGCTTCAAAACTCAACGCGGTCTCATAAGTTCGCGACCCCATGACGTAGCAATCGATCGTCTTGAGGAAGGTCTCGACGAATTCTGGGTCCAGGGTGTCCCCGTCGGGGAATTCGTCTGAGGTTTCGAGCCAGTCGACGCGTCCGTCCTTTCGAGCGACGAAGCCATCGAGGCTCGCGGCCATGTGAATCGTTACGCGAATATCAGTGTTTGCCATCATTTCGCCCTGTCACCGAGTTCCACGGCTCGTAGCATTGCCGGTGCCGCCACTTGAGTCCACCTAACTATGACTAGACGAAAACTCGTAAAACATCCCGAATTATTTTTTCGTCTAATTCGCAATCGTTGGATTCAGTCCGATCACGGCCAGCATGCGCCCAGTTTTTCCTTTTTCGGCGCGGTAGGAGTAATAGCGACCCAGGTCGCAGGCAGTGCACGCGCCGGAGTCGTGGATGGGTTGAACGCCGAGCGCGCGACATTGCCGGATGATTTCGGCGGGAAAATCGACTTCGTAATGGGGTGGGCGAATACAAGGGCTGAGTTGCACAATCATGCTCGCTGGATCGGAGCCGAAGCGTTCAATCATTTGTCTGATCGCGTTTGTTACGACGCCAAGCTCGGTGCCTTTGCGTCCTGAATGCACAAGGCCAATCGCAGGTGTTTTTGGATCAACAATGTAAACCGCGCAACAGTCAGCGACGTAAATGCCGAGGGCGACACCGCGCTGATTGGTAATGATGCCATCGCACGCGGGGAATTCACGGCCATCAGTTCCGCTGAGGACAGCGGACCCTACAGCGCGGTCGACAAGGGCAATGTTGTTTCCGTGGATCTGTTCGGCGGTGAACAGCGGCCAATCCCCAAAGCCGGTTGCGTTGCGAATTTCCCGATGTGCGGCATCGAGCCGCTCCAGCACTTCGGCTTTATCGTGGGAGACGTCGATGCCGGGAATTCTTTGGATGAAAGCATGCCGACCGATTTCGATCGCGTTCAGCGCGGGAAATTGTTCGACGGGCAAATCCATTTTTGAACTTCAATTCTAGGGTCCAATATCCGCCTCGCTACTCGTCCTGAACGAAGCGAAGGATCTCAGATAATTTCTGCTGAATGCGTGCTGAATGCGTGCTGAATGCGAAGAGAGCAATCAGAGATGTTTGAACGCCTGGTCTCATGCTCCGCATTTCGTCGTAACGCCCTGTTCAACATGACAGGAATCCTGAGTTCCTCGCCGTTGCCAAACGCTCTCCCGGAAGGCTGAACCGCGCTTACTTCGAGCTAGTCCTTCGCGTCGTGGTAGAAACGCGTTCTTCCGAGGCTTCCTTCGGCTTGCCCATGGCATCTACGTCGCTCCCAGTGTAGTAGGTTTTGGTTGATGTGGCGCGCGGTTTGAGGTTCGCGAACATCTCCGTGTAGGTACTCTGTGCTCCGGTTGCCCGATCGAATTCAGCCAGCGACGAGTTGTATCCGAACAGCGCTTGTAAACGCGTCGATTGCGCTGTGAGTAGTTGGACCGTCGCGTTCAGCACATCCAACTGAACTCCCGCGCCCGCGTCGAGGCGCGCCTTTGCCAGACGCACCGCTTCCTCAGCGAGCTCGACGTTTTTCTCCTGGCTTTGGATGAGCTCGCGGTTCTGCTGCAAAGTGGAATAAGCGGTCTGTATCTCCAACTCGACCTGCCGAACGTCGTCATCGTAAGTAATCTTTGTTTCGGAAAGGAGTGCGCGTTGCTGGATAACCTGACCGGCGATCGCGCCGCTGTCCCAGATTGGCAGACTACCCTGGACCAATGCGGTCCAACCTTTTGAGATGTCATGCCAGCTCGAATTGATCGGTGAGCTGACCCATTCGCCGCCGCCGGTCGTGGTGATATTGGGAAGCCACTGGCCTGCTGCCGCGCGCACTTGTTGGAGCTGGTTGAATACGTTTGCTCGCGCTTGCTTCAGGAACGCTCGCCGCTGTTTGCCCAACTCAATCGCGTCGACGAGTTCGATACTGCGTGGGATGTACGGCATGTCACCAATTACGTCCAGCGGCGGGCCTGCACCAAATCGTCGCTGGTAGTCGAGGCCGAGCGTCTTGGCCAGCTGCAACTTCGATATTCGTAAGTTGTTCTGGGCAGTAATGAGTTGCGGAATTTGATTGCCGAGCTGCACCTCCGCTTGCAGCACGTTGAACCGTGGAACTGTTCCTGCTTCAAAGCGGTTCTGCTGGTCTTTCAACTGAGCTTCCAAAAGGTGCACGTTTTCCTCGTTCACCTTCACCAGGTCGCGATTGACGATGATCTGGTAAAACTGCGTCTTCACCGTCGCGATCAGTTGATCCAGAATATTGCGGAAGGAGAAGTAGGCGCTGTCGCGCTGAAAGAAAGTGCCCCGGATCTGATTGAAAGTTGTGCCGTTAAAAATGAGCTGCGTCCCGGTAACACTGATCGCGTAGGAGATATCGCTCGACTCAACATTCCGGACAGGGTTTGGTGTTGCAGCAGCTAGTGGCGTGCGAACATCGCCGACCTGCGATGACGGCACTCCTTCCATCAGGGATGCGGCGGCCGCGGAGGGCGTGGTGGGAGTACCTCCGGTCGTGGAACTCGTATTTCCAAAAATGCGGGCGCCCGTCAGGTTTGGATCGGTCCATTGGAAATTCGCATTTGCATTGATCTGAGGCAGCGCTTGCGCGCGCACCTGAATAATCACGCCTTTGGTTCGTTTGATCTCTTGCTCTGCGTTGAGAAGAGTCGGATTACGCTGCAGCGCTGTCAGAATGGCTTGGTTCAGAGTAAAGGTCGGCACTCTGGCTCCCGACCCTGTGTCGCTGGTGTACCTTCCCTTGCTGCCGGCAAAACTCGGTTGACCAAGAATCCCGAGCGTTGCGACTATCCCCAGGTAAAGAAAGAACCTTGTCATACAGCGTTAGCGATTAGACGCACAAAAGCCGGCGAGTGGATTCAACGCAGTTTGATAGCATTCCCGCCAGCCAAAGCAAAATCATTTCGACTGACAGTAATCGTAAATTTTGCTGTAAATCTGCAGCCACGCCTTTTGCTCGTCCGGCGTGAGGTGATTCAATATTTTCATAACGTTACCAACCATTTCATCACGAATTCGGCGTACGAGAGCCGAGCCTTTCGGCGTGATGCAGACCATCACTTTGCGGCGGTCGTCTCGCGCGGCCGAGCGCACCACGTACCGAAGATTTTCGAGACGCGCGACGAGACCGCTCGCCGCAGCCGTAGTGTGCCCCATTTTCTTCGCGATCTCTGACATGCTGAGCACTTCCTTGCGATCGAGATACGCGAGAAGAAAAAATTGCGGGAACGAAACGTTGCCCGGCGCAAGTTCCTTGCACAGGCGCAGCACGAAACAGCGCTGCATTTCCAGAATGATGTGGGAAAGCCGTTCAGCATCCGCACGAATTTGATCCGTCGGTGTTCGTGCAAACGCGGTAACCAGCCCCGTGCTCAAGGCGATAAAACTAGAAACGTGCGCACCGGCTGTCAAACCCGCTCGGCGGGTTTGTAGTGCGGCGATGCGTCGTTGCTTTCAAAGCGCAGACATGTCTGCGCACTCCAAATGCGAGGCGAGCCCCTCATCAATCCCAGATTTGAACATCCACAATTTCATCTGCTTTCAGGGACTCACCCACGTTAATCCGCAGCAACGCATTTGCCCGACTCAAACCAAAAAGCGCGTGGGATTCCTGGCGACCGATCGGCGTGAACGTTTCGTGTTCCAGTCTCCCGCGAATGTAATGCGGTCGATCGCCGTCGTTCGTTAGGCCAACCGCCAACTTCGCCGGAACCTGCGGCAGATCGAGGTTTGTTGCGCCCTTCATTTTTAGAACCGCCGGCCGGACGAACTGTAAAAACGTCACGAACGCCGACACGGGATTTCCGGGCAGCCCAAACACGAAGCACTTGTGTGGCGCAGGCATCGTGTCCGCCGATTGGACGGAATCGTCCGGTGGCGAGCCTGCGGGGCCGGCGGGCGTCTCACTTGCCGAATCAATTGTTTCGCTCTCAAACCATCCAAATAGAAATGGCTTTCCCGGTTTAACCGCCACGCGCCAGACTTCGATCTTCGCGCCGACTTCGCGCAACGCTTCCTTCACTAAATCATGTTCCCCAACCGAAACGCCACCGCTAATGATCAGGACGTGATTTTTCATTCCGCGTTTGATCGCGGCGTCTAACGATTGCCGATCGTCGCGACAATGTTCCACGGCTGTCGCGCTCACACCGCACCGCTGCAGGAGCGCGTTGAGCAACGCGGAATTGCTGTCGTAAATTTGGCCTGCCTGAAGTTCTTCGCCCGGTTTCACCAACTCGTCGCCGGTGGAAATGACTGCCGCATTTGCTTTGCCGCCAACGATCACATTGGCAAGACCCTGCGACGCCAGTAAAGCAACCGTCGCTGCGCCAATTCGTTCGCCTCTGGCTAAAATCATCTGTCCTTCCGCCAAATCGCACCCGCGACGACGCACGAATTCGCCAGCTCCGACATTCGCGTTCAGGCTGATATCGCCGCCGTCACGCGTCACATCCTCCTGCATCACGATCGCATCTGCCCCGAGCGGAAGCGGCGCGCCGGTAAAAATCCGGACGGCTTCGCCATCACCAACGTGCAGCTTCCGATCAGGGCCGGCAGGTTGCTCGCCAATTACGCGTAGCCGCCCGCCTTTTTCGCAGGAGCTCCCCACGACCGCATAACCGTCCATCGCCGAATTATCGAACGCCGGGAGGGGCAGCCGGGCGAAATAATCCCGGGCTGCAAAACAATCGAGCGCGACTGCGAGTGGAACTGCTCGTTCCTCCAGCGCACTAACCTTCTCCAAGATCCGTTTGCGGGCTTCTTCTTCGCTGATCACGTCAAACCTAATCAGTTGGCAATCGACGATTGGCAACTCCGATGAAATCGTGAGCACGCGACGACGTCGGCGTCGGCAAGTGCAAATTGCAAATTGGAAAACCCCGATTCTTCGCGATATTCTCGACTCGCGTCTGTAGCCACGCGCGTTTGGTGTGCGCGGTGGCTACAAATTTTGGTGAGGTGGCTGAGTGGTCGAAAGCAGCGCTTTGCTAAAGCGCCGTAGCCCAAAAGGCTACCGAGGGTTCGAATCCCTCCCTCACCGCGCTGATTTTCAGAGGCTTACGCGAATTTGTTTGATTTACATGACAAAAACATGACAAACTCGCTGTCATGTCGGAGAAAATCATCACGGTTAGATCAGGCAGCGTTTCCGTAAAAATTTATTTCGCCAAGTCTCGCGGGAATTCGCTTTACACCGTCGCGTATTACCACGGCGGCCGGCGTATTCGAAAAGTTTTTGCCGATTTGAAAACAGCGCGCGAGGAAGCAAGGGCAAAAGCGCAAATGTTGCAGACCGGTCAATTGCAGGCATTGACCCTCACCAACAAAGACAAGGCAGCCTACCTCGCTGCATTGGAATCGCTGAGATCCACTGGCAAGAGGCTTGAGATCGCAACAGCCGAATACGCTGATGCGATCAAAACGTTGAGCGATAGCGGCACACTTGGCGATGCCGTCAGCTTTTACATCCGGCACCACCCGAAAAAGGTTCCTCAGAAACTCGTGACGGATTTGGTGTCGGAGATGATCGAAGCCAAACGTGCGGATGGCGCGAGCCAGCTTTACTTGAAAGATTTGCGGTTACGCCTGGCGCAGTTCACCACACGGTTTAACGGTTTCATCGGAAATATCACCGGTGCTGAAATTGACGACTGGTTGCGCAGTCTGGTTGTGAGCGCACGCACGCGCAACAATCTCCGCAATTCGATCGTGACGTTATTCCGTTTCGCGAAATCGCGCGGATACCTGCTGAAAGATCGTTTGACGGAAGCAGACGGTCTGGCAAAGGCGAAAGAACGGCGGGCGGAGATTGGCATTCTGACCCCGAACCAGATGTCTCGACTGCTCGAAGTGGTGGATTTTGATTTGGTCCCTTTCTTTTCAATCGGCGCGTTTGCCGGCTTGCGCCACTGGGAGATGCTGCGGTTGACTTGGGCAGACATCAATTTGGAGGAAGGACACATTTTAGTCGCGGCGGAAAAAGCGAAAACGGCGCAGCGTCGAATTGTTCCAATCCAGTCGAACCTCGCGCTGTGGCTGGCCCCCTATCGACAACATCACGGCCGCATTTGTGCATGTGAGCACATGAGTAACGTGCTGCGCGGACTGACTAAGGAAACAGGAATCGATTGGCCTAAGAATGGTCTCCGCCACAGCTACGGTTCTTACCGACTGGCGCAAACCAAAAACGCCGCGCAAGTGAGTTTGGAAATGGGCAATTCCCCGCGCATGGTGTTTCAGCATTACCGGGAAGTGGTTACGGACAAGCAGGCGCAGCAATGGTTCCGAATCGTCCCGAGACGCGCGGGCAACATCGTTTCTATCGCCGAGCGCGTGGCTTAGAAAGCGCAAATTGTAGCCTCTCCTTTAGCTCCGGTTGCAGAGCTTTCTTTTCGCACAGGTTGATCATCGTCGGGTTATGCACGACCCCGCTCATGACCACAACAGGCTGCTCGACAAAACCGAGGCGGCAAAATTCCTTCACATTTCCACACGCACGCTGGACGGCTACATGCGTCAGCGCCGCATTCCCTTTTACAAACTCGGACGAGGCCGCAACGCCGTCGTGCGCTTCAAACAGGCGGATCTTGAGGCGATTCTAGCCACCTATCGAGTCGAAGCCGTCTCACGCTGAAGACATTTTCTGCGCGATTAATCGCGGCCACCCCAATGTCGCAAAGACATTGAGCTTCTTCGTTCGGGCTTCCGCGCAGTCCGCGCGGCTCCTCTCTCCCGAAAGCTCAAAGACTTTGCTCTCCCCTTTTCCAGCGATGCAGTCATCACGCGCTGTCTTCCCTTCGACCGCAACTCCGCGAGCTCCGCTGCGTCCTTCATTCCGACAACGCGCGATCACTGCGGCGTGCTCAGAATCTTCCTGCGCTGGCAACTGCGGGTGAACCTGCTCCCCAATTTTATGGCTCGGTCCGCGCCATCAAGGTATTGCTCGCTTTGCTGCGCTCCACCGTTGACTGTGCTCCCTCCGCCCATGAAGCGGTCGCTATCGATTTCACGCAGAAGAATTGTCGCACCTGCCAAAAAAGGAACGGGGAGGACAAACGCTTTCGAACAGTTCGTGACCGCAAAAGCTGGGACTTCAGACGAGACGTTCGGCAAAGTGATAGTTCGCAGTGTCGAGGTCGGATCCAGCGATAACATTTCCCCAACTTATAGCACAATGAGCGTTCCAATTTACTCGGACAATATGGCCGAGGCAGTGAGCAGAGGCGCGCTCAAAGAGTGCATGGCAAAGCCGCTTCAACAGGTTTTGCCCACGGAAGGAACCGTGGGCTTTGATTGATGAGACGCCTTACCCCTTAGCCAAACTAAGGAATTTCTGTCTTGTCGCTAACCCGCTCCCGATCTGATGCGCGACGCAGCCGACATCGCAGCGTACACGCAACATTCAACGGACGTTTGTTTGCGCATTCACGCCACCGTCGCCGAACCGACATCGCCATATTGATGACGTTGACAGACAGCATCGTGGAGCGGCGACAGAACGACGCTTGATTCGGGTTCATCCGCAAATCGCCCGCAATGGCAGACACGACTGCAACACTGCAACGATTGCCCGCTGTCTCACGAATTTCACCCATACTTGAACACCAGCACGACAACGTCAGCGATTCGATCGCGGACGCGGTCGTGTTCAGAGCGTGAATCGTCGGCGAACCTGTCGCCGTTTCGGCGATGATCGCGTCCTCGACAACCGCTCGCTCAACAACCTCGACACCGCTCGAGTGAACCAGCTGCAGCACGCCCATGCACGCGCCAATCCGCGCATCGCGGACCCTCACAACCTCGGATGCGAAGCCGTTCTTATGAACAAACAAAGCAACCTCATCATCAACGGTAAAGGTCAAGCGGACACAGTTTCTCTGTCACGAACTTCGTCGGGTATCCCGAGATCGTCGCAGCCTTCATCGTGACGTCGACGGCGAGCACAAGAACTCCACTATCAAGCACCTCAGCGCAGCAGTCACCCCAATGTCTTTGCGCGAGGGGTTGATTCAATTGCACTGGCAAATGAGCTTAAGAAATACCTCGGGAGCGGAACTGACGCAGATTCGCTTTAAGGGATTCCTCTCAGCAGACAGGCGACTGTCGCAATTCGTCGCCAAAAATGGCAACGTTAGCGGTAAAGATGCGTTGCCGATCAGGCCTACCTTACCTACGTAAAGAGGTATCCTCCCAACCCGAAAACGATCGGAGAGGGCATCGGCAAACGGCGCCTCGATTTGGGACTCCGACAGAATATTTCAAGCTTTAAAAGCTGAACGCTGACATGCGGCGACATTTGCTTCCTGGCTTCGATTATGCATAACGCGTAACGCATAGGGCGTAATTCGCGAGATCGTTTTAGGTATCGTTGGTAGTCATGGAAAATGCGTTTGCAATCGCGAGCGAGGAGCGGATCTGGCGAACGCTATGCGAAATTACGAGAAAAGATTTCGTTTTCCGAGCGCCGTCTAGGAAGACTTCGCGCTTGCCACTTCTCCAACACACGCGCCAATGCGTCCTCCACCGTGGCTCGCGCCTCCCACCTCTCACGTCCATTCGCCAACAACTCGTCGTATTTTGTCTCCCGATGCCGGACATGAGCAATCACGGCTAAACGCACGGCCGCCTCATCCATAGCTTTGAGCGTCGCCGACCTCCCAATCCGACCGCTGTATTTGAGGCAGGCGTGCTCAGCTATTTCTCGTTCTGTTTCGATTGGGCAACCGGGGAAAAGTTCCCTTACACGCGCGGCAAATTCCCCCACATACCTACTGTCAATTTCCTCTCTTCGGGTGGCTTCCCGCTCTTTCCGAAGGGCTCGGACCTCGCTGTCAGCTAGACACTCCTCTTCCGCTCTTTCCAAACCTTCTGCCTCGACTAGTAACCCCTGACGTTCATAACGTTTCCTCGCACGGCTCCATTTCAGCACCACCGCAGCTAAGGTCGAGTACTTACGGGCTCGCCTCGTCAGAGCCGCGTTACCGGGAGGCAGAAAAACAAGATGATCCAGATCAGCACACGTTAAGCACAGCGCACCCGTTGCCGCCCGCGAGCAAACTCGCGCTGCACGTAACACGGTCTGAAGCGATCTGCGCGTCGGCTACGTCGAAACTACGGCCGCGGCCGCGGTAGCGGCGTAGGGCGAGGCCGCGGAGTTGGTGTAGGCCTTGGCGTGGGTGTAGGTGTGGGCGTGGTCGCGGCGGATGGCTCTTGATCGAAGAACGCATCCTGCTGGGAGACACCGTTGATGGGCACACGCCCGTCCATCCATGAAGCGACATGCTTGGTAGCCACCGCAGAAGCGTAGTCGTAGTCGCTGGCAGAGCTCCCCACGAGGTCTAGGTCAGGGGCAGGGAGCGGACTGACTACGTCTGAGAACGCATCGTCCTGTAACCACGTCAGACCGCCGTCGTTGGATTTGCGTGCCCACATCCTGTAGCAGGGAACTGTTGGGTCACCCTCCGTGCAGCTGGTGGTCTCACGTGCGTCATACCACACGGCAAAGAGGGTGCCACTAGGACTGACCGAGAGGCTAGGCTGCCAGTTAGGCCGGCTAGTCATATCGGTGTTCAACTTCACCGGCGTGCTAAACGTCTGTCCCCTATCGGTCGAGCGAATGTAATAGACATCGGCAGGGTCGCTCCCTGTTCCGTGCTGGTCATAGACATAGTGAACAACACCGTTAAGGGCGGCAGGCTCACCCCAGCCTTCGTGTCGCCAGAAGCACCCGTTATCCGGAAACATACACGCGAAGTACCCCGCAGCGGTGACCCCAGGTCCAGGATATGGAGTGCCGACGTAGGTATTGGTCCAGGTGTTGCCGCCATCGGTGGAGCGGAAAAAGTAATTGGTGTTGTTATGAGGGAAGCCACCTCCGCCTTCGTCCATCCCAGCGATGTATACGTCGCCAGTGACCAAGTCGCCGGTCATCTGCACGTTGCGGATGAAGGGGCTGCTGCTGTTGAGCTGTTGCGAAGTCCAAGTATTCCCATCGTCAGTGGAGACCGCGACAAAGAGGCAGCCGCCAGCCCCGCAGTTGGTATTAAAATCATTCCAGGAAACGTAGATGTTTCCGTAGTGGGGAGAGGCTGAGTTGTTATCCACCCAGCCGGACTCGCGGTCGCCCATGGACGTATTGACCGCGCAGTAATGTGTCCAGCTGGCCGGCGTAGGGTCCCACGGAGTGGTGGACCTGTAACCGCCGAAGCCCCCACCGCCGCAGGTCCCGTCGAACCAGACCGTATACCAAGTGCCGCTGTGGCGGCTGTATAGAACGACGGGCTCGCCGCCGGTATTGGAAAAGGGGCTTTGACCGTTGTAGGTGAGGCGGGTGAAGGTGGTGCCCCCGTCGGTGGAGACCGATGCGCCGGAAAGACTGGGAGGGGTGGCGTGGATGCCTCGTGCGTCGGTGTAAGCGACGACGATGTCGTTGGTATCCGGATTGGCCCAGGAGAATGTCGTCGACTGGGTAACGTCGGGAGGGGCCTCAGGGCCGGTGATCAGGTCCACGTCCAGGCCGCCATATGACACGGGAGCCATCAGTTTTTGGATAAACTTGGAGACGCCGCTGCTATGAAACGGTATACCTCCCTCTGACAGGCCGCAGGCAACCATGATCGCTCCGGCCCGAAGGTTCACTTGCTTGTCGATGCCCAGTTCGTGAATCTTGGAACAGTCAAATGCATTTAGGAGGAGAAGATCTTTTGAATTGCTGATGATGCGCTGCTCTTGCCGCAGCTGTGCGAGTGCGGAGAACACGCCAAGCCCAGCCAGTGCCAGGAAGACGCCAACCAGCGCGATAAATAGGCCAATCAAGATGCGTGGATTAAGGAACGCTGATTCTGAAACGGATTTCTTTTTCATGTGTGATTATGATTTTGGATGGAATTTGAACGTAAACGCCACCTTTCCGACACTGCGGAATGCATTTGCTTTTCACTCGTCGATTACCACCGAGGAAAACCCTTTTTACGCTAAGTGTATGATCGATGTCGAGAAAAGTTTTACGCGGTGGCCTTGGCTTCGTCGATCAGATGCAACGCTCGAACTATGGGCGTGGTCGCGGGGTCGGTCGAACCCTCGGAGTTGGGGCTATTCTTGGTGTAGGTGTTACTCGAGGGGTGGGTGTCGCAGTGGGCGTGGTTGTGGGAGTCGGCGTTGCGGTTGCAGTTGGTGTAGGGGTTGGCGTCGCCACGGATTGTGCGCAATATCTGCCGCCCGTGTTCAGATATAGGTTCCCGGGGTAGTTATATCCGCCCCAGGCAATCATCTCGCTGTCAGTCCATACCGCGGTGTGATGGTCTCGGGCAAAGGGTGCATTTGTCGTACTAGTGGGTACCCAACTGTCAGCGCCGGGATCGTATCTGCCACCGTTGTTAAAATCCATGCAGGGGAAACAAAAGATGCCGCCCCAGGCGATCATTTCGCTGCCCGGCCACACTGCTGCCTGAGAATCTCGCGGCGAGGGCGCGTTGCCGACGCTGCTAGCCACCCAGCCATTGTCGATAGGGTTATATCTGCCGCCAGTGTTTACATAATTAGTACCATCAGTTCCACCCCAGATGATCATTTCGCTGCCTGTCCACATCGCTCTGTGGTACCATCTTGCGGAAGGCGCGTTCGTGATGTTGGTAGCTACCCAACTGTCCGTGCCCGGATCGTATCGTCCGCCGCTGTTCAAGTCGCAGTTAGCACCGCATCCGTATCCCCCCAGACAATCATTTCGCTGCCGGTCCATACTGTTGTGTGATGATCCCGCGCCAAAGGCGCATTTGCGGTGCTAGTGGCGGTCCAACTATCCATGACAGGGTTGTATCGGCCGCCAGTGTTCAATTCATTGCTCCCATCATATCCGCCCCAGACGATCATTTCGCTGCCCGTCCACACTGCGCTATGAACCGATCGGGCAGCCGGTGCGTTCGTCATGCTCGTCGTGGTCCAACTGTCAGTAGTCGGATCGTACCTCGCGCCAGTGTTTAAGTAGTGCGCGCCGTTGTTGTCAACAAAGGATCCACTCCAAACAATCATTTCACTACCGGTCCATACTGCCGTGTGGGAGTCTCGCTGCGAGGGCGCATTCACAGTAGACGTGGCAGTCCAAGTATCATCTGCGCAGTCCAGCGGACCTGAGATTTCCGGAAGCTTGTACGCAGCATTGCCCAAGTAGGTTTGCGCACAAAGGCGGTTCTCTGTAGAGGCAGCCGCGTCGGCTGCAGCCGGTTTCCCGAGCGCAGACGGCACGCCGGCCACCACAGCAAAATTTTCAGTGAGACGCTCAGCTAACGCCGGCCTGGCCAAACACTCCGCGATCACAAAAGGATCGTTCCCGAGCGCTTCAAAGAGTTCGCGCAGTACTTCGGGCTGCTTCGTATACTTTGCCATGCGATCCATTTCAGCCTGTAACTGCCCGCCGGTAAGCGGTCGTTGCGAGTAATCCTCAAGCGCGTGTGACTTGCGCAGGTAGTCTATGACCTTGCTTTCCAGTTGCGCCTGAGACATGACCGCATCGAGCGATGGCTTGGAATCGGGGCGTTCTTTTGGCCAGATGCGATGACGCAAGCGCACTTCCTCGATCGCTCGTTGATAGGCGACACGGTCTGCAAGCGTCAGAGTTCTTTGAGAAAACCTTCGTCGATGCTTCGGGACGGAAAACAGTCAGCAGCGCTCCGCTACCATTGAACAGGCCGCAGCTGCGCAAACAAGAAGTGCGATCGAACTGCGCACACTGAAGAAAGCGGATCGAGCAGTGCGTTTCTTTTTCATCGACAAAAGTTACGGGCGCGGCGGCGGGGTGGGTCGAATTCTCGGGCTCGGCGTTATCCTTGGTGGAGGTGTTGGTCTAGGTGTCGAGGTGGGCGTCGCCGTTGGCGTGGCTGTAGCGCTGGGTGTCGCAGTTGGCGTCGCTGTCGCCGTCGCAGTCGGTGTGGGACTCGGAGGTGTTGCGGTCGGAGTAAACGTGGCTGTTGGTGTAGGCGTTGGGCTAGCAGTTGCCGTCGGTGTTGGCGAGGGACCGCCCTGCGCGCAGTATCTCCCGCCGGTGTTCAAATAGAGGCTTGGATAGTAGAGCCCGCCCCAGACGATCATTTCGGTGCCAGTCCACACCGCGCTGTGGTATTGTCGGGCCAAGGGTGCATTCGCGGTGCTAGTCGGTCTCCAATTGTCCGTCCCAAGATCGTATCTCCCGCCGGTGTTGAGACTCATCCCCGGGCAGCAAAAAGCTCCTCCCCAAACAATCATTTCGGTCCCGGTCAAAACCGCGGTGTGAGAGTCTCGGGGGGAAGGTGCGTTGTTGATGGTGGTAGCCGTCCAACTATCCGCGGCTGGGTTGTATCTGCCTCCGGTGTTGCAATCGTTGAACGTCTCATCCACGCCCCCCCAGACAATCATTTCACTACCGCTCCATACCGCAGTGTAAACGGTTCGGCCGAGCGGGACGTTGACGAGGCCGGTAGCCGTCCAACTGTCCGTGCTGGGATCGTATCTGCCGCCGGTATGTAAATAGTTCATATCATCACTTCCACCCCAGACGATCATTTCGCTACCGGTCCACACTGCTTTTTGATCCCACCGCGCGGAGGGTGCGTTCGTGGTGCTCGTAGCTGTCCAACTGTCCGTGCCTGGATTGTATCGCCCGCCAGTATTGAAGTTGCAGTTACCGCCACATCCTTTTCCGCCCCAGATGATCATCTCGCTGTCCGTCCAGACCGCGGAGTGAAGAGCTCGTGCGGCAGGTGCATTAGTAGTGCTGGTCGGTGTCCAACTGTCGGTTATCGGATTGTATCTGCCCCCTGTGTTCAGAAGGACGATCCCAGTGAACCCGCCCCATATAATCATTTCGCTACCAGTCCACACCGTGCTTTGACTGCCTCGTCCCTCGGGTGCGTTGGTGGTGCTGGTCGCTGTCCAAGTGTCTAGCGCTGGGTTATATCTGCCACCGGTATTTAGGCCGCCGGGGTTCGAGTTTCCACCACCCCATATAATCATTTCGCTGCCAGTCCACACTGCGGTGCGAGTCTCGCGTGCCACGGGGGCGTTCACTGTGGTTGTGGCGGTCCACGTGTCGTCTATGCAGTCTAGCGGAGAGATTTCCGGTAGCTTGTAAGTGAATTGGTAGAGTGCGATCGCCGAGCGCGCCGCTTCCTCGGTCGAAGACAACGGGCGGCTCGGCGAGCCGTCCCTACCATTTGTGCGAACGCTCAACTCGCTAGCGAGCCGTTCTGCCAAAACGGGTCTGGCCAGGCACTCGGCAATAACGAATGCATCACTTCCGAGCACTACAAAGAGTTCGCGCAACATATCAGGGTTTCTAGTGTGAGTCGCCAATCGCTCTATCTCAGCTTGAAGTTCGCTCGCGGTGATTGGTAATCTGCGCTGATCTGCCACCAACTGCGATTTGCGAAGATAATCTTCAACTTTCTTCTCAATTTGACGCCGGGATACAACCACGTCTAACGAAGGCTTAGGTCCCGGGTTGTCCTTCGGGCAAATCCGATGACGCCAATAGACCTCTTCAATCGCGTACTGGTACGTTACGCGGTCTTCAAACGTGAGCGTTCTAGCGGAAGCTTTCTCCCCTGCTTGGGTGAGTGCATATGCGGATGGTGTTACTGTCTCCACCACAAACGCAACGCCCGACCAAAGGAGGAGAAGAGTCACAGCGCGCCTACGAAGGTAGGCGCGCTGTGAACTGTTTCGAAGTCCATTTATCGCTTTTACCCGCAAAGCGACTTTCCCATCAATCACATTCAGTTATTAATTTGTACACACGATCCGATCAAGATAAACATAATAATGACCTCCCATACTAACGTAAGTGATCTGCGGGGTCCAGCATTGGTTGGTCGGATACGTGATTGACTGGCTGTTGAAGAAGGGGTGATTGGGCGCCACGCTACCCGCGTACAGGAGAGTGAATCGCGTAGGCGCTGAGCTAAAGTCACCGGTCATGGTTACTGACAGACGGCCGCCAAGGGAGACTTGTCCTGTAACACTGACTTGGGGTGTGGTTGACGGGTCTTGTGGAGTAACATTGCACTGCGTTGTGGCGCCGCTGTTTAGCTGGAGAGCGCCGGCGCCGTCAAAAGTGAGTGTTGTACCTCCTCCATTTGGCGCAACCGTGCCGTCAACGACGGTCCCGTTGGTGGTGCTAACCGTCGCATTGCCGGTTACTGTGCCCGACGCCCACAGGTGAGCACTCACTGTGGTTACCTTTCCGGCGTTGGTGACCGTCAAAAGGCCAGTCCCACCCGCGCCGTTATGGTCGCCGCCCACGTCAAGCCCGTTGCCGCCGCTCACCGCCACGTTCCATTGAGACGAACCATCCACAGTTGCCGCGCCGTTTGAAGTCGCCACTCCTCCTCCTCCGATATCCGCGCCGAAAGTCGTGTTAATCACCCCCCTATTAGTAATTGTCAGGGTGCCTGTGCCTCTATAGCCGACGTGGAGTTCGTTGCACGTATTCAGGGTACCGGTCCAGCCCCTGCGGCTTATTCAGCGGTGCCGAAGAAAAAGTTGAAACGTCGGATGACGTAATTGAGCAGGCTCCGACCATCATCGCGGCAATTTGTCAAGCTTTATTTTAGGCGCTCGCAAGCTTCTACGCTGACGCGCACCGCCACAACGGAAAGCGGCTCATCATTTGTGCCTACCGTCGCCGCGATGTGCATCAGCAATCCAGATCGTTCGCCCGTTGGAATCAATCGCTGCGACACAGCCCCAACTCCAACCGGCCTTGCATAGGGCAATTTTTGCACGGCAAAGCCCTACCGATGTGGAGCATTAGAGTGTCAGAACCTTTAAAGGATGACTAAGCACAATGACAGAACAAATACTCGCAGGATTTAATCTTCAGCGAGACAGCCCAATTTGAAAACTTCATTCGGCATTGTCCTGCTCAAAAAACCAAATTAAGACACTACCAAAAAACTCACCGATCATGAATCCATAACTCACCACGCCAACAAGCAATGACACGGCGCAGGTCGGTGCGCAGATTCTGGAACTGAGGGGCATTACGTTTTACATGACAAAATTTTTCGCCAACCTCGCGAAACTTTGCAAAAATATGTCTTTGTCCTATTTACTCTAAAATACTCATCAATAGACGGTTCCACGCGAATTCGCGCAATTTTGAACACGACCTTCAAAAGGTTCGAATCCCTCCCTCACCGCGCTGACGTTGATTTCAGGGGTGAAACGCGTTGCATGACGCGCGATCGAAAATGCGAGGCATCGATCGCCGCAACCACCCAAATTGTTATTCGGTCACATCCGGTAACCGCTTCATCCCTTTGCTCAGATTACAGACGGTTCGAATCCCCGCTTTACCGATTCCGTTCGGTGATCACTCTGAACAGCGGAACCTTTTGTTGTTTAGGATTCGTTCCATCATTCATTAACCAACAGCTATGAACTGGGAGATGATCAGCGCCATCGGACAAATGCTCGGCGCTATCGGCATGATTATTTCGATCGTTGTTTCGAGGACCTGGATGCCCAGTCGAAGCTGCGGTTCGGCGCGCATCTGGGGCGTTTCTTGCGGTTTGCCGACAGCCTTTATCTAAGCGTACTCGATGGAACGCTCGACAAGCGATTGTGGCGGGGATATGAGCGCACCATCGCCGACAGTGTAGCGTATCCCGGCTCCAAATATGGTGGGCCACGCGAAAACACTGGTACACGGACGAGTTCTGCGCGCTAATTGACCGACACATTCAGACGGCAAAACCGACGATTTACGAGGGCTACAACTGACAGCTTCTGCTCTAATGCGTCGGCCTGAAAGCGTGATCGAATACGTAATCGCCTACCCGACGACCCTGGGCGATGCCTTCGGTCTTATCGAAAGCCCAATGAATGCCGAGATAAATCCGGCTTTGGCCATTCTCTTCTTCAGCCTGCGACAAATTTGGAAAACTGCGCGGTCGATACGGACGGATGTTTCCATTATTATCGCGAGTCTGCCCATTGAATTCGTCGGAAACGAAGGTGAACCCGATGTTATCGGTACCGTAGAAACGGCGCATGACTTGGAAGAGTGCCCCTCCAAATCCGGCATGACCCGACGGGTATGCGGGGAACGGCGGCGTAAAGTTCGGGCCAGTGAGGTTGCTGGCAGGCGCGCCTAACGGGCTAAAGTTAGTATCGCCAACCGTGTCGGGATTGCCATCGCCAAGACCGGTGGGGCCAGTACCCGGATCCGATTCGCGAATACCAAGAACAGGACGCCAGAAATCATAATGGTATTTCGATTCCCAAATCGTCATTCCGGCATCGGCCATGCCGACGTTTACCAAGGCGAGCAGGCGCGCGAACTGAATGGCGCTCATTCCCCTCTGATCAGCAATTTGCACAGTGACCTGGTTGTAGAGCCTCGGAGGTGCGCAGAGGCTTGGCGTGCCATCATAGGCCCAGAAAATGCCGATAAACGTTTGTTCTTCCGTCCGCTGCGTCCCCGTGGCGCCACCCAGGTTTTTCACTTCGTTGTACGCGGCAGTGTAAGCCGCGCTGGTCATATCGGGCGGAGGCGGCGCGCGGAATTGACTCGTCGAGCTGACCACGAACGGAAGGCACTCGCCCCAGTGCGCGCCCAGCGCGAGCGGGATCAAGCTTATCGGATCCTGTCTCCAATGTCCTGGCAAGTTGCTTGGAAAATAATCGATGCCAACGTGTGGCTCGGGGACCTGCGAACCATCATTGAGACGCATGGCTAGGATGGCTGTGGCTGTGCGCTGTCCCAAATCGATTCCATTTGCCTTTTGCTGCGCGTTCCTGATTGCGGCCAAATCCTCGGCAAGGTAGCCATCAAAAGTCGCCGTTTGCGATGGGAACAATGCCGCCAGGGTATCACGCGCGGCCTGGGCGATCGCCGCATCTACGGACATTGGGCCACGCGAGGCGTGCGTGCCGGTGTAACTGATGTAACCGCCGACGACCGCGTCAAGCGCGTCGAACATTGCAATATGGACGATCGCCATCGCACGGCTAGACCGCCCGGGTCCCAGCTGTTCACCGAAAACCCGGTTCTCTCCCGGGGCGACTGGAGTATGGTCGAGACCGCTGGCGTTGATCGCGATCACATTCCAACGATGAAGCGAATCGAGGCCGTGCCTCGGGCCCACAAGGGGCGGGACGTTGGGGCTAGGGTGGAACAGCGGGCCAAAGACCGCATTAAACCCATTATCCAGAACGGTGGCGAGCGTCAAAACAGACAGGCCCAGGACAAGCAGCAATATCGAAGCTTTTTTCATAGGATTTGTTTTTCGGTGGCGGTTTTTACATGCAATTCGTCTCTGCAGCCATAAGAACCGTTTCCTGATTACATGTCGATTCTTTAGTGCGCGCGTGAGTTTTCTCAGTGATCGTTGAGCAGATCGCGTTAGATGCTTACAATCTTGCGCAGTGCGTACGGAACCGGCTCAAATCAAGAACTTCATCAACGGCGAATTCGCCGAGCCGATCAGTGGTCGATATCTCGACAACGTCGAGCCGGCCACAGGTAAGCCCTATTCACAGGTGGCCGACAGCGACGCGCACGACGTTGATCTTGCGGTGGCTGCAGCGGAGAAGGCCTTTTGCGATTGGTCAAAGAAACCGGCAGCCGAACGCTCGAACTTTCTGCTGCGAATTGCCGGGTTGATCGAGCGCGACCTGGAGAAATTCGCGCGCGCCGAATCAATCGATACGGGCAAGCCGATTTCGCTCGCGCGTTCGTTGGATATTCCTCGCGCGGTAGCGAATTTCCGATTCTTCGCTACGGCGATTTTGCACACGGAATCGGAAGCTCACATCACCGACAACGTGGCGTTCAACTACACGCTCCGTCAGCCGCGCGGCATCGCCGGACTGATTTCGCCGTGGAACCTGCCGCTTTACTTATTGAGTTGGAAAATCGCGCCAGCCATCGCTGTCGGGAACACCGCCATCGCAAAGCCAAGTGAATTAACGCCGATGACGGCTTACATGCTCTGCGAAATCGCGCGTGAAGCTGGTCTGCCAAATGGAGTTCTCAACGTCGTCCACGGCACAGGGCCAAATGTCGGCTCGGCGATCACCGCCCATCCGAAGGTCAACACGATCTCATTCACCGGCGGTACCGCCACAGGGCGCAAAGTCGCCGAAGCGTGCGCGCCGTTATTCAAAAAGGTATCGCTCGAGCTGGGGGGCAAGAATCCAAATATCATTTTCGCCGATGCAGACCTCGACGCCGCAATCTCCGGCAGCGTCCGTTCGTCATTCGCAAACCAGGGCCAGGTCTGCTTGTGCGGGTCGCGCCTGTTTGTCGAGCGATCGGCTTACAAGGATTTCGTCGAGCGTTTCATCGAAAAAACGGCCCAGTTGTGCTTGGGCGATCCGCTGGACGAAAAAACCGAGCAAGGCGCAATCGTGAACAAGACACAGCTTGAAAAAGTAAAGTTCTATGTCGATCTCGCGCAGAAAGAAGGTGGCAAAATTGCGCTCGGCGGTTCTGCGCCGAAAGCGCCTAACGAACGTTGCAGAGAAGGTTATTTTTTTCAGCCGACCGTTATTACCGGACTGTCGGTTTCATGCCGCACAAATCGCGAAGAGATTTTCGGCCCCGTCGTAACAATAACGCCCTTCGACAGCGAAGAAGAAGTGATCAATCACGCCAATGATGTCGAATACGGCCTCTCATCGAGCGTCTGGACGCAAAACTTGAGCCGTGCCCATCGCGTCGCCGAGCGAATCAACACCGGCACAGTCTGGGTAAATTGCTGGCTCGTTCGCGATCTGCGCGTTCCCTTTGGCGGCATGAAACAGAGCGGTGTTGGCCGCGAAGGTGGCGAAGAAGCGCTGCGTTTCTTCACCGAACCAAAGAACGTTTGCATCGCGAAGTAGTCGAGCATTGCGAGGTAATTCTTGAGAGTCCGAACGATGGCATTCCTATTTGGGCCATTGTCGGTGGCGCTCGCCATCGGCCAGACGGCATCCATTGTTCCTGAAACCGTAGTTGTTCCCAGCGGGAAGCTGCAGCTAAAAGGTTTCTTCTGGAAACCAAATGGGCCGGGTCCTTTTCCGGCCGTTTTATTCAATCATGGCTCGGGCGGCGCCGACGCGGATCACACGGCTGGGCTCCCGATCACCGAAGCTGCCGAAAAGCTTGCGCCGCTGTTTCTGAAACATGGCTACGCATTTCTCTATTTATTCCGCCGCGGACAAGGCCTTTCAGCCGATCAAGGGCCGTTCATGCAAGACATCTTGCTGCGCGAAGAAGCAACGAAAGGGAAGGAAGCTCGCCAACATTTGCAGTTCATTCTAGCCACCACGGATCACCTCGACGATGTAATGGCGGGCTTGATGTTCTTGAAAACTTTTCCAGGCATCGACCCGAAGCGGCTGGCGATTGTGGGCCACTCCTTCGGTGGACAATTAACGTTGCTCGCGGCAGAACGCGATAACACCGTTCGCGTTGCGGTCACGGTTTCCGCGGCAGCGGGTTCGTGGGAACGGTCGCCTGAATTGCGCAAACGCCTCCTTACCGCCGTGGACAAGTCAACTGCTCCGATCATGCTGATTCAGGCTGCCAACGATTACAGCACCGCGCCAAGCTATGCATTGAACGATGAGTTGGAACGCCTGCACAAACCTCATCTAATGAAAATTTACCCGTCCGTCGGTCGAACGTCAGAGGACGGACACAACGTCCTTTATCTTGCGATTCCTCAGTGGGAGCCCGATGTGTTCGGATTCCTTGATGAACACGTAAAACGTTGATCGCGTTTCTGCACCGAAGCGCATTGCTGAGTTGTTGAGAAGTTGAGGGGTTGAGAGTTGAGTCATGGATGAGCAAGAGCATTCGCGGGAGTTGTCTCTGTGGCGGGGTGCGGTTTGAAGTTGATCCGCCATTCATTCAAGCGAGCCACTGTCATTGCGAACGGTGCCGCAAGCATTCCGGAACGGCCGTTTGCACTCAGGCACGTGTGTTGCGCGAGCAGTTCCGTCTGCTTCAAGGCAAGGAATTGATTAAGGTCTATGGAAAAGGCGAAGGCGCGGTAAAAGCGTTCTGCTCAAACTGCGGTTCAAGTTTATTCGGCGGCGAATGGCCGGACGGCCCGCAGATATCGATTCGAATGGGCGCGTTCGATGTTGATCCCGGAATTCGACCGCAATTTCATACGTTCGTCGCCGACCGCGCGCCGTGGGATACGATCACCGATGATCTTCCACAGTATCCGGAACGACGGACTTAGAGGAAATCCGTTTTCATCCGGGGAACTTGCCTCGCCGTAGGCTTGTGCAAGAGGGGGTCCGCGGTTAATTGGTTTCATGTGTCGAGCCATCAAGATCCTGCATAATTTTTCGCCACCAGCGACAAACGACGAGATTCGCGCTTCATCGCTCCAATTTGTTCGGAAGCTTTCCGGATTTACAAAGCCATCACGCGCAAACGAAGAAGCATTCAATCGCGCGGTGGATGATGTGGCCCATGCCGCGCATCATCTTCTTGAATCGCTGGTCACCAATGCGCCGCCGCGGGATCGCGAAACGGAAGCGTTGAAAGCGAAAACGCGATCGGCGAAGCGATATGGGATAGCCAAGACCGTCGTGGCCTGACTATTGTCCGCGGATTCGCGCGGATCTTCGCAGATTACAGAAAACAACACTCCTCTCAGAAAATCTGTGTGAATCTCCGTAACCTGCGGATTCAAAAAAAAAGAATTCGTTTTCATCCAGGTGTCTGCGGCTAGGAAAGCGAAATGAGCAAAGCGATGACTCAATCGTACATCTTTATTGCGATACTAGGTCTGAATGCCCTGCCAATCGTTTCGGCGCAATCCGACAAGTCGATCACGATTCATCAAGAAATTGAGTTCAATGCCACTCCCCAGCAACTGTATGATGCGCTGCTAGAAAGTAAGCAGTTCAGTGAGTTCTCAGGCAGAGCGGCCGAGATCAATCGTGAAGTCGGCGGCGCGTTCTCCCTTTTCGAAGGCCATATCATCGGCCGAAACCTGGAACTGGTTCCGAATGAAAGAATCGTGCAAGCCTGGCGGGTAGTGACCTGGCCCGAAGGCGCGTATTCGATAGTGAGATTCGAGCTAAAGCCACAAGGATCGGGAACGCGCCTCGTGTTGGATCACATCGGTTTTCCGGAGGGCTTACACGACCATCTTGCTGAGGGATGGGAAGAGAACTATTGGTCGTTGCTCAAGAAACATTTCCGCTAGCGACTGGCGCGATTCTAGAATTGTAACTAATGACCAAATCGTTCCAGAGTTATTGCGCGCCTGAATGCCTGGGTACGCTTGTGCATGCTAAGGACGTGGCGAGTTGTTAGTTATCTCGAACCGTCACTGGAACCAGCTTGACCCGGTGTTGAAGGAAATGATCTAATCAGCCGATCTGCGGTTTAGCAGCATAAACACGTCGGTGGCCGACCCATGGAACCGTCGACCGTAAGCGGCACGAACTTGCGCACGGCCTTTGTCTTGTTGCTCGTGGTGGCCGTGACAGCGTTGTTCCTGGCCGTCACATGGCCGTTCTTCAAACCGCTTCTTCTCGGCGCGTTGCTGGCTGGATTGTTTCATCCACTGTACCGCTGGATTACTCAGTTGCTCGGCGGCCGCGCATCGCTCGGCGCCGCAGTCACGTTGTTGGTGTTATTCGTTCTCGGCCTTGGCCCAGTCAGCGCATTTTTAGGAATCGTTCTGCAACAGGCGTTGACGATGAGTGACCAAGCCATCCCGTGGCTAAATCAACACCTTGGCGCGGCTACCACCTTCAATGTGCACGACTGGGTGGTGCAGAGATTTCCTGTACTGGCTAAATACGTGCCAAGCCAGGAACAATTGCTGGAACAGGTCGGCACTGCCGCCAAAACGGCCGGTGCGTTTCTTGTAAGTTTCGCCGCGGGGATGACGGCGACCACGGCCGCGCTCCTCCTCAATTTGTTTGTGATGCTGTACGCCATGTTTTTCTTTTTCAGAGACGGCCACAAAATCCTGGAACGCATTTTTTATTACACTCCGTTAAGCGATGAGGATGAGACCCGAATGCTCACCCAGCTCGCCTCGATCACGCGAGCGACCGTTAAAGGGACTCTGGTAATTGGAATCATTCAAGGCACGTTGGCCGGCATCGCGTTTCGGGTGCGGGAATCGAGGGGGCGGCGTTGTGGGGAACGATCATGACAATTCTTTCGATAATCCCCGGGATCGGTGCCGCCCTGGTGTGGGTGCCGGCAGTTATCATTCTATTTGTCACTGGGCAGCACCTAACGGCAACATTGTTGGGGGCGTGGTGCGCCGCTGTGGTCGGCACTGTCGATAATTTCCTGCGGCCAATGCTTGTAGGGAGAGACGCGAAAATGCCGGACCTTCTCATATTGATTGGCACCCTTGGCGGACTGTTCCTCTTCGGTCCGATCGGATTCATCGTGGGACCGATCGTGTGTGGACTATTTCTTACTGTTTGGGACATTTACGGCACCACCTTCAGGGCAATCCTGCCTCCGGTAACAAGCTTCCGGCCACCAGACCCAGAAACTCCGGCAATCGCCGCGCGAGAATCCTCGGACCACTAGATTGCGCATTGTGTTGATCGAAAATGTGCGTTGCCTTAATCCTTCCAGTCGCGCAGTAAATAGGCCGTGAATGAAACCTTCAAAAGCGAACGAGCGCCTGAACCGGTGGGGGCATTTCCGCACGCGAAACGCGTAGGCGAATTGTTGTTTCTGTCGGGGATCGGACCGCGTGTGCGCGGCAGCAAAGAAATTCCCGGAGTGACGCTCGATTCCTCTGGCAACGTCGTGACTTACGACATCGAAACACAATGCCATGCCGTATTCGAGAATGTACGGCTCGTGCTGGAAGACGCTGGCGCAACATGGCAGGACATCGTCGACGTCACGGTCTTTCTCACTGACATGAAAAAGGATTTTCCCACCTACAACCGCATTTACGCCGAATATTTCGCAGGCCCCGCCAAACCGAATCCGACGCGAACTACGGTCGAAGTGCGTGCCTTGCCAACGCCGATTGCAATCGAGCTTAAAGTGATTGCGGCGGTTGGGTAGCAAGCATTGACCCCAATATAGTTGGATCCACGCGTGTTGGCTGAGGCATCTCATCGCCGAGGAATGCTTTCTCATGAAGCATGCTGTCGGAGATGACGCGCGTAATACCAGGAGCTCGTCTTTAGCTCTGCCGATCCTTGGAGTCGCGATTGCGATCGCAGGCGCGACGACGATGGATGCCACAGGTCTTATGGAATGGAATCGCCTATGTGTTTTCGGTTTCGGCACAAAAACCGGCGCGCTCGGTATTCGCGACACTGCAATCTTCGGTCCTGAGATCGGCATTCTCGGCTTAATTGGCAACGCAGTGTTTGCCTTCTATTCTGGCAATGGTGGCGAACACGCTGTAATCGCGCGTAGGCGATCGCGCCGTTCAGATCGTTCGGTTCCGTTGATTCGAACGCGATCGTGCGCTCGAACTACGCAGCACGCGGGCCCAGCAATCCAGGCCCGCGTGCCACAAAACGTCGATCGCTAAGATTTCTGATGCTCAACTCAGCGCGCTGACCGGGAATTGTGCGCCTTCATTTCCGGCCTCGCCTCTTTTGTCGGCGGTGTGCCTCTGACGCGAGCTATGAATCCGTGGGCAATGCCGGAAGCATCGGCGTAACGACCACAGATAGATCCCTGCGCATTGATTCCGTTAAGCGATGTAAAGGTCGATCCGGGATAATCGAAGGTGGAGAATTGATTTGGCGGGATAAAGAAGAGCCCATGAGTTACGCCTGAGGCGTCCACATATCTGCCCACCACCCAGTTCCTATTGTTATCTCCAAACAGGATTGTCTCAACGGAGCCCGAAGGATCGATCGGGAAGTGCAGCGCCCCATTGGCGTCTCGGTAGTAGCCGTGAAGCAGTCCTGAGCTGTCTATATAGTATCCCACCACCAACTTCTTTGAATTATTGATTTGGTAAGCAAGGGTCGCGGTAGCTGCCGGGATGCCAAACGACGTTACGGTTCCGCCAACGCTGACGAACGCCTGCTGGGTCACGTCGTCGTTAGAAAACGTGCCGGTAAAGTCGCCGGCGTCATTTATCCCAAACACATCGGTGCTGAGCGCGCCGGGAATATCGTATTGTGTGAAGATGCCGCCCGACAGGAAAAACCCGTGATTGTTGGCATCGGGAGTGGCGTAGTCACCGACTACTGTGCCTGGGTTATTGATGCCTCGTGCTTCGGTAAAACCCACGGTATCGTTAGGGTCGACGATCGGCGCGCTAAAGCTACCATCGCTGAACCGGACAAAACCGCGCACCACTCCGCTCGAATCGATGAACTCGCCAACGATGTCGCCTCTTTCGTTAATCTTTTGCGGCAAGGTCGAATTTCCGGTCCCGGGATAATCAAAAGTCGTGATCACTTCGATAGAGCCCGAGTTCGCCGCTTGCTGAGCGAACGTCCCCATCAATGGGAACACGAATAGAACTGCCAGAACGATGTTAAATATATGTTTTGGTTTCATAATACTAAGGCATGCAATAAACCCGGCAAAAACGGCTCAAAAATTCTTGGGAAATTAAAAGTTTTAGCATTCCAGTTTTGCACTTTTACACCCAGGTAACCGCCGGGGACGGTTGTCCTACGGTTACCGAGATCGCGGAGCTGGAAGAGATTAACGATAAATTCCACCGAAGGCCTAATCTCGACGTAGGATGTCAAGCGTGGTGAGCTGCCACTTGCGCCCTGCTGGAGCCGGGGCTGAGACCCGGTCCAGTCGATTCGGCTTTATCCCGTTAAAACATGAAACCCGGCACCAATCTACGTCTTGGGCCGTGATTCGCATTTACAATGACGCTCGCACCGTGATCGAGACGCACGAGCACAAGGGGGAGTTCGGCGAGGTCTGAGTCATCATATTAGGGATTTTGGTATTCGCGACACTGCACTCTTCGGTCCTGAGATCGGCATTTTCGGCTAATTAGCAACGCAGTGTTCTGGCAATGGTGGCGAACGCGCTGTAATCGCGCGTAGGCGATCGCGCCGTTCAGATCGTTCGGTTCCGTTGATTCGAACGCGATCGTGCGCTCGAACTACGCAGCACGCGGGCCCAGCCATCCAGGTCCGCGTGCCACAAAACGCCGATCGCTAAGATTTCTGATGCTCAACTCAGCGCGCCGACCGGGAATTGTGCGACTTCATTTCCGGCCTCGCCGCTTTTGTCGGCGGTGTGCCTCTGACGCGAGCTATGATTCCGTGGCCAATGCCGGAAGCATCGCCGTAACGACCACAGATAAACCCCTGCGCATTGATTCCGTTTAGCGATGTAAAGGTTGAGCCAGGATAATCGAAGGTGGAGAATTGATTTGGCGGAATAAAGAAGAGTCCATGAGTCACGCCTGAGATGTCCACATATCTGCCCACCACCCAGTTTCTATTGTTATCTCCAAACAGGATTGTCGTAGTGGAGCCCGAAGGATCGATCGGGAAGTGCAGCGCCCCATTGGCGTCCCGGTAGTAGCCGTGAGGGATTCCCGAGCTGTCTAAATAGTATCCCACCACCAACTGCTTTGAATTATTGATCTGGTAAGCAAGGGTCGCGGTAGCTCCCGGGACGCTAAACGACGTTAAGGTTCCGCCAGCGCTGATGAACGCCTGGAGGATCCCGGTGCCGGGATCAAACGTGCCGGTAAAGTCGCCGGGATCGTTTATCCCAAGCACATTGGTTGTGACCCCGCCGGGAACATCGTATTCGGTGAAGGTGCCACCCGACAGGAAAAACCCGTGCTGGTTGCCATCGGGGCTGGCGTAGTCACCGACTACTGTGCGTGAGTTATTGATGCCTCGTCCTTCGGTAAAACCCACGGTATCGTTAGGGTCGACGATCGGCGCGCTAAAGCTACCATCGCTGAACCGGACAAAACCGCGCACCACCCCACTCGAATCGATGAACTCGCCAACGATGTCGCCTCTTTCGTTAATCTTTTGCGGCGAGGTGGTCACAATTCCGGTCCCGGGATAATCAAAAGTCGTGATCACTTCGATAGAGCCCGAGTTCGCCGCTTGCTGAGCGAACGTCCCCATCAATGGGAACACGAATAGAACTGCCAGAATGATGTTAAATATATGTTTTGGTTTCATGATGCTAAGAACTGCAATGAACCCGGCAAAAACGGCTCAAAAATTCTTGGGAAATTAAAAGTTTCAGCATTCTAGTTTTGCACTTTTACATCCCGGTAACCGCCGCGACGGTTGTCCTACGGTTACCGAGATCGCGGAGCTGGAAGAGATTAACGATAAATTCCACCGAAGGCCTAACCCCTACGTAGGATGTCAAGCGTGGTGAGCTGCCACTTGCGCCCTGCTGGAGCCGGGGCTGAGGCTCGGTCCAGTCAATTCGGCTTTATCCCGTTACAACATGAAATCCGACACCAATCTACGTCTTGGGCCGTGATTCGCGTTTACAATGACGCTCGCACCGTGATCGAGAATCTCTTTGGGATTCACGCTCATTACTTGTGTTTCGCCCCAACTACCTTTTGCACTAAAGCTTGGAAGCGCGGATCGCCACGGAGAGGATCGAGCGTCGGATCAACTTTAATCAAGCTGGCGGTTAGACTATCATGATTACCGATACCTTGCTCCAATTGTCGAATTGCTTCGTCGCGATTTCCCAGACTTAGGTAGAGCAGGGTGCGGCAGCATGCGCGCACGTGGCGGTGGTGGCTGACCTCTTCCTGTTCGGCCAGCATTTGGATAGCTGCGTCTTTATCGCCGGACTGCGCTTTGGCAGCTGCAAGCAACACCTGAACAACCAGATCGTCGCTCAACTGCTGCGCCTTTGTGTATTCAGCAATCGCAGCCGGCACGTCGCCTTTTAGCTGAAGAGCGATGCCCAGATTGTAATGTGTGTAATAAAACGTCGGATCAATCTCCAGCGTCTTGCGCAACTGTGCGATCGCCTCATCGTATCGACGCGCATTGTACAGATTCTTTCCCATGTCTGCGTTAATAATGGGCGAGAGTGGATCAAGTTCGATGGCGCGTTTGCCCTCGGCGATCGCTTCCTCGAACCGGCCGAGGGCGAGGAGCGGGCCGTTTCCATACCAATGGTGCGCGGTCGCGTAGTTGGGGTTTAGCGCGATCGCCCGTTGAAATTCCGATATTGAACCAGCCATATCGAGGTCGCCGTCGCACAGCAACAATCCGAGCGCGGTGTGTGCCTCAGCCAGTTTCTCATCCAGTTGAAGCGCTTTTAGCGCGGCAGCTTTCGCCGCAGGGTAGGCATCCTGTGGTGCCGTCGCGGTATAGCCTGGCAGGAGAACGTAAGACTCCGCCAGCCCG